>Ga0265295_1000274_pt1 | contig 106539 bp, 86 predicted proteins | sample Munlansysbiofilm_FD_192503 | JGI IMG/M metagenome (GOLD analysis project Ga0265295, IMG submission 192503) | Leachate microbial communities from a municipal landfill in Southern Ontario, Canada - Methane capture system biofilm | ecosystem: Engineered > Solid waste > Landfill > Unclassified ...
CCTGATGATAATAGTCGGTTAACGATTGGAGAATTCATGTCGTGTAAGTCTTGAAGTTGTGATGTAGTAATTGAACCTACAGATACACTTGAACTTAAGTCTGCATTAATAGTAATTAAGGCATCCATAATGTTTACAAGTTCTGTGGTCGTAATATCTTCAGTTGAACCACTGACATAAGATGCACTTGGTACACTAGAAACGTTAGCAATTACTTCTTTAGATACTAATCGGTTAATGATGATTGATTCTCTATTAACTGCAACTTTAATTAATGCTGGTGTTAATGTTGAAGCATCAATTGGTTGTGATAAGTCAATACTTAAATCGTCAAGTGCTAAGATTAATCGTCCAATTTCAACGCTATCTAAGTCAAGCTTGTTATTTGATGTATCAACATCACTTGTTAAACTATAAGCTGATTCTGCAATATTTGCTCTACCAACGGCATCGATGATACCTTCAGATAGTAAGCGGTTAATGATATCTGAGTCAAGTGCATGTAATTGTTGTAATTTAGCGGTTGTAATTGAATCGACACTAATATCATCTGCTAGTGAAGCCACATTAATGATACCTAATGCATCAATTAATGATTGAACCTCAGTTCTAGCGATGCGAGTACCAGCGTATGAAACGGTCGGTACACTTGTTAATGCATTTTCGATTTCATCGCTAATGATTTGATCAATCACGCTGCTGTTTAAATCATGTAATTCTTGTAGTTTAGCTACAGTCACTGTATCAACTGTAACGTCTGCAACATCAGTTACACCTAAGACACCAAGTGCATCAAATAGGCTTGTGACTTCTGATACCTTAATCATACCATCAAAGTTTCCACTGGTTTCTAATGCGTCTGCTGGAATTGTAATATCAGTTTGACCCTTAAGTACTAAGTCAACAAATGCGTATAGGTAAGTCGATTCTAAGACTTGATCAAGTTGTGGTTGTGTTAATCCAGTTAAAGTCGTTACACCGACGTTTGGATTAGCAAAATCAGTAATGCCTAAGACATCAAGTGCAACAAATAGTCTTCTAAGCTCAAGCGCGGTTAAGCGTTGTCTTGTGCCAACGGTTTCAGTTGCAACACTTGGAATGTTAAATAAGTTTGGATCAAATAAATCGTTCGCTAATAAGTCGATAAAGCCTGGTGCTTGAAGTAACAAGTCAAGTTTATCAACAAGGTACTTAGACTCTAATACTCTGTCTAAATCATCTTTAGTTCCCACCACGTTTTGACCAATTAGGCCAGTTAACATATCTGGAGAAACTGAGGATAAATCGGTACCAATGTTTAGCAAGCTTAAGGAAACCATTAAGTTTCTAATTTCAGCTTTAGAGAATCGGTTTAACTCGATACCTGAGGTACCTAGTGCGTCTACTGGTGCTGAAACATCAAAGGTGTCTACCACTTTAACAAGAACTTGAGTTAATTGTTCATTAGCAAGGGTATCAAGCTCATCCATTTCAAATACTTTAGCTAGAATAACGTATAGAATACCTGAATCTAAGACTCTGTCTAAGTCATCTTTCGATCCTACTAAGTTACGTCCGACTAAATCAGTAAATGTATCTAGATTAACGGCTTGTCCACCAGTTAATGTATCTAATCCAATGGTATCAACGGCAACAACTGCGTTTCTTAATTCAGAAACTTTAACAAGCGTTCCATTCATTACGGATGGATCGAATGCAAATAAGTCAGAAGTTGCAGTAAATGTGGTTTGAATTTCATTTGCTTTTGAAACTAAGTAGTCAATCACATTAGAATCTGTTAATGCGTTAGAAATTAGTGAGTGTACTACTTTTGATACTAATAATTCATCAAAATCGTCATAGACGTTGTTGTTTACATTTTGACCAACTAGATTAGCAAATGAATTAAAGTCCACTTGAATACTCCAGTCGATTAATGAAGCTGCTCTTACGATTGCGATGACTTCAGATGCTTTTAATACACCATTTGCATCAACTGCATCTGGATGAATATTGAATAATGAAGCAGTCACAGTTAAATCAGCGAAGTCCGCATTTTCGCTAGCAAACTTATTAATATAGTTTACTGCAAAGTTAGCGACAACTGCGTGTTCGTTAAAGTTTAATACCTTATCAAAGATTGCAACTAAGATGTTTGATTGCATCATGTAATCAATGTTGGTAGTAAACTCTTTTTCGTCATTTAAAGCTGTGATAATTGCTTGTGGGTTACCTAAATCGACATCTAACCAGTCCACGCGTGTCAAGCTTAATACAAGTTGAACAAGTTCTTCTCTCTTTAATAAGCCTTGGTCGTATAGATTGTATTTAACGTCATTGAATAAGAAGAATTCTTTGCTTAGGTTTGGACTAATGCCAAGTTGTTCTTGTGCAAGTTTGTTAATTTCGTTTGCTGCGTTTTGAAGTAATTCGTCATTTGCATGCGTTTCAAGTACTAAATTATAAGCAAGTTCTGTATCGAATAACTTTTCAACCGCATCGGTGCTATGAATCTTAGAGTACATTAATTTTTGATTACTTAGATCTCCAAAACCATCTAATTCAAGCGAATTGAATAGAACCACATAGTTCATTAATTCATCTTTCTTAAATCGGTTTGTGTTATCTAGTAAGTAACTTGGAATTTCCATCTTAGTTTCATCGATTTGAATATTGAAGTCAAGTTTTGCTGCTTCAGTTTCAATAATGTATGCAACAATTGACATCACGTCTTCTGATTTCACTAAACGGTTAATGTAATCATAAATAATACCTGAGTCAAGTACTTGATATAGGCGAGCCTTAGTTTCACCAGCAAGTAACATTGGTGCTTCCCAGCTTGCAATGGTATTCACGTCAAATGCTTTATCGACATCAAAACCAACGGCATAAGCGCTAAGTAGTAATTCTGCAATGTCAACGGCTAATAGACGTTCGTTGTAAACAAAGAGGTCTCGGTTGATTTCAAATAAGCTAGCATCTACTTCTTGATTGTAATTATTAAGTACTTTAGTGTTCACCAAATCAGCCACAAGTGTTGTCCAAATGTCTGATAATAAGACTTGGTTTAACACATGAAGAACGATTGGTGTATTTAGAGCTTCTACTAATAGATCACTTGAAGTTTCAACATCAAAGAGGTCCGCGTAGGCTTTAATATTCTTTAATTGTTGCATGTCTTCAAATTGACTAATGCCTAGCTTGTTAAATGCAACGATTAAGCTTCTTAATGAGGCTTCATTTACAAGTTCGTATGAGATTGCTAGGTCTTCTTTTGTGATAACACGGATGTCAACACCTAATGAAGTAGCGAAACTTGGAACTTGTTCGTTGATCAAATTTGCTAGTTTTTGGCTAGTTGATTCATGGTTGGCTAATTTTTCAATTAAACCATTAATAACTTCTGAACCGAAGATTAAGCCTAAACGGTCTTTAGTGACGTTAGCGTTTTGTTTTTCTAGTAGATTAACTAGGAACGCCGGTGTTACCATTTGATCCATAATTGGTTTAACTTCGATAGCTGAGGCTGCAAATAAGATTTCAGCCATTGCTTTAACAGATAGTCTACCGTTTGTTTCTTCATAACCTTCGATTCTTAAATCTGAAGGTGAATAGAAGATTTGGAATTCATCAAAAATGAAGTCTGAAGCAAATTCATAAAGACCATCTTGCTTAAATGTAGCATCCACTAAATAGCGAATTAAGTCAATCGAAGCAATGTATTCAAGGTAGTTCATACCATAAATTGTCTTATTCGATAGCTTACCTAAAATCTCTAGGTCAATGGCGTTAAAGTCTTCAACTTGCTTAATTTCCATTTCATATAATACGTTATAAATTGTTCTTAATTCTTGATATTTGAAGAATCCATTGGCATCAACTACTTCTGCTAACGCTTCTAAGTATTGTTCAAAGTTGATTGTAATGCCGTCGAATTGGCCTAAGTTTAACTTAGCGAATTCGGCATCAATCACTTCAACAGCCACACGGCGAATATCTTCTTCTTGTAAGATGTTTGAAACTAAGCTTAATAGGATCTTCGATTCAAATACTTCATCAAAGTCTTCAAACCCATTACCATTTAAGTCATTTCTGAAAATATCAAATGCGAAGTTTGCATCTAAGTTATCAAAATCAACGATGGTTAATAGGTTAATCAAGCTGACAAACTCTTCTTGACTAATTGTACCTTCACTATTAGATACACCACGAATATTAAATAAGTCTTTTGTAACGACTAAGTCTTCAACACGGCTGTCTAATTCTGGTAAGTATTTATTTGCAAGAAGTGCGTATAATTCATCAAATTTAAGTTCACGATTGTTTTCAACGTTTAATAAACGATCGAATAATGCCATTAAGACATTCGATGATAAGATCACATCGATGTTACGTTGATTGTCGCTTCCACTACTTAATAGAAGTTCAGCAAGTGCTTGAATGTTATCAAGTGAACCATAAGATTGTTCTGTCCAGTCGATTCTTAATGCTGAGACGATTAATTGTTTGATTTCTTCACGCTTAATGTAGCCATTGTATTCATCTTCCATAACGAATAAATCGTACTTAGGATCTCTAAACATGAACATTTCATGACTAAACTCGAAGTCTAATCCTAACTCATCCTTTAGAAGCGTCGTTAGAGAACTTGCAAGTTCTTTCATTGTATTCGTGTCGTTAATATAACCACCGATAACTAAGTAAATCCAATCCGATTGTAGTAGTTCTTCTACCACATTGGTTTGGTTTACCTTTTGACTGATGTAGGTAATATCAGCGAAATATGAGAAATCATTAAATGATTCTAATTCAAGTGCAACAACGGCATTTAGAATCGCTTTAATTTCAGTTTTCTTTAAGCGACCATTTTCGTCTAATGCTTGTTCTGGTGCTACGATACTTGCCGCGTCAACTGTAATTTCAAATCCTAATTCTTTACTTTGAGTGGTAATTACTTCAGCGATGGCTTCTTTAATCACCATTTCATTTAATAACTTGTCAATATACGTATATAAGATTTCAGCGTTAAGGATATAATCGATACGTTGATCACTGACACCAGCGACCACGACTTGGTTGACTAAATCATTAATTAACGCCATTTCGATTTCTGTATCAACATCGATACCAATCGCGTAAGCCGCTTTAACTAAATCAACTAAGTGTTTGCTATCAACAGAGCCATTAACTAGTAACGAATCATCAAGAGCAAAGAATGCTTCATCTAGTTGTGTTGTTAAGTTTAAGTTTGTTAATTCTTTATTCACTAGTTCAGCAACCGCACTTGTCCAAATGTCTGATAATAAAATTGTATCAAGTACATAGCTTAAAAGTGGTAGTTCGAATAATTCATAAAGAATTGTGTCTCTTGTTTCAAGTTTAACTAACTTAGCAACGTCACTCACGTTCTTAACTTCAAGTAAATCATCAAAGCTTAAAACGTCTAAGTGTACAAATGCAAGCACTGTACTACGAATTGAAGCCTCATTGATTAAATCATAAGTTAATTCAAGGTCGTTACTATTTAAGTTTCTAACCGTCACATTGAGACTTGATGAAACGCTAGCCAATTGTTCATTTAATAACTCTAAGATGAAATCTTCAAGTTCTTGAGATTCAATCGCGGTTTCTAATAAGTCTCTAATGATCTTAGATCCAAAGATCAGACCGATACGGTCAGTTGGGTATGAAATCACCGGTTGTTCTAATAATTTATTCACATACGCAGGCGTGATGTCGTTATCTAAGATACTCTTAATATCGATAGCCGCACCAGCTAATAATAAATCATAAAGAACTGCAGATTGTAATCTACCCATTGAATCTTCGTAACCATCAATACGTAAGTCCGCAGGGTTAATTCGAATTTCTAATTCGTCAAAGACTAAATCAGATAAATATTCGTATAAGCCATCTTGTTTAAGCGCTGCGTCGATTAAGTATCGAACAAGATTCGTATGAGCGATGTATGAAAGGTAATCAGAACCTTCAATGGTCATATTAGCTAACGTTGTTAAGCTATTGACATCAACGTTTTCAAAGTCGTCTTGACTATTGATGTTAAGTGCCTTTAATACGTTTCTAACTCTGACAAATTGTTGGTAATCAAATAGGCCATTTTCATCGTTTACTTCACTAATTGCGACTAAGAATTCTTCAACGTCTAGTGATAAGTCGTTTAATACTTCGATGTTTTGATCACTAATCAAATCATTAATGAAGTTAACAGCAAAGCTACGAACACCAGTATCTGCTAAAACATTCGTTAGTAACGAGTGAACGATCTTCGACTCAAATAAATCATCAATATCTTTTGAACCATTAAAGTTCATGTCTTTATCAAATAGATCAAAGGCGAATTGAACGTTAAGGTTGTCTAAATCGATGACTTGTGCAAATTCTAGAATACTAATTAAGTGTTTAACTTCAAAGACACCCTTAGCATCTGAAATATGATTAAAGTCAAATAAGTTTTCTGTGACTTGTAAGCCGACAAGTTCGCTTGAAATTTCTGGTAAATACTTGTTTGCTAATTCTGCGTATAAGACATTTAAGTCAAGCGCAGGATTGCCTTCTGTATTTAATAGTTTATCGAATAATGCAACTAGAATATTTGATGAGAAGATGTAATCAATATTCTTAACGTTGTCATTACCTTCTTCAAGTAATAAATCAATTAGATAGAAAATATCGTCGGTCGTATTAAAACTTAACGACGTATAATCAATTCTTAGACCTGATTTAATCAACTGTTTGATTTCTTCACGTTTAAAGTAGCCATAATAATCTTCATCAATGCTGACAAGATCATATTTGAATTCAGCAAACATAAACGTTTGTGCTTTAACTTGGTATGAAATACCGAGTTCATCGTTTAAAACAGTCGTTAATGCTTCTGCTAGTGATTCACGGTTATCTGGTGAAGCTAATAAGCCACCAATCACGTAATATAACCAGTCAGAGGCTAATAGGTGATCAACTACCATGGTTTCATTAACTTTTTCTGAGATGAATGATAAGTCACTAAATTGATCAAAATCATTCCATGAAACTAATTCTAATGAAACAAAGGCATTTAATAACGATGTAATTTCCGTTTTCTTTAAACGTCCATTTTCATCTAATGCTTCTTTTGGTGCATTTAATAGTTTGTAGTCGATTTCTAAATCAAACCCTTGCGCTTGTGCTTGATCCATGATTAAGTCAGCAAGTGCTTGTTTGATTGTCATATCTGCAAACAATTTATCGATGTAAGTGAAAAGTACTTCAGAATTAAGAACTTGATCCACACGGACGACCATTTCACCTGCGACCATGGTATGTTCAACCATTTGAGCCACAAATTCAGGGTTCAATTCCACATCAACGTCATAACCCGTTGCGTAAAGTGCTTTAACCAAATCAACGATATGAACAGTGTCAATGACGCCGTTAGTAAATAATCTTTGATCGAGCATAAATAGTTCTTCATCTAATGTGATGTCGACTAAATCCACATCAACTAATAAGTCATTAACTAAATCGGTTACAAATGAGCTCCATAAATCACTCACTAATACCGTATTTAATACGAACTTAACGAGTGGCGTGTCAATTAATGAAACAAGAATGTCATCGGATTGATCCAAACGAACAAGACTTGTTACGTCACTGATTGTCTTAATCGATGTTAATTGATCAACGGAATAAATACCCGCATTTTCAACCGCACTGATTAAACTTCTCATGGCGTCTTCATCAATTAAATCGTAACTTAAATTAAGGTCATTTGAGTTAAGTTGTCTAAATGAGTAATCCAATTGGTCAGAAACGTTTGCAAGTTGTTCATTTAATAAATCAAGAACTGCAATTTCTGTTTCTTCATTTTCGATGACGTTTTGCAATAAAGCACGAACGTATCTTGAACGGTAAATAAAACCTAAGGCATCTTTACTATCATTAGAGAACGATTGATTGTTTAATGAGTAAACATAAGCAATGATGTCGTTGGTTGTGGTTTCTTGGCCTTCAACAATCAGCTCATGAATCTTGAGTGATGCCGCAGCAACCATTAAATCATAGAAGTCTGCTTGTTCTAAGTAACCTTTTTGGTCTAGGTATTGAGGATCAATTTCTAAACCAGTTAGGTCTGATTTTAACAGAACATCTGATAGAACCATATCAAAATCAACTAAGATTGGGTTTAGTTCTTCTTCTGCTAAATCATAAGCCCATGATAAGACACCATTGTCTTGGAGTAGGGTTGTAATCACACCTCTTAAGACATAAGAACCTGAGACATAATAATAGACGTTTTTACCATCAACTTCATTGTAGTAATAATCCGTAATCATGCGAAGTTCAAAGTTAGTTAAATCATCAAGGCTTGAAATATCAAGTGCGTTAAACGCATTTAATAAATTTTTAATTTCGACGTTGTCGAATAGTCCATTGTCGTCTTTGATTGAAGTCACTACAGCAAAGAGTGCTTCAAAATCAACAGTTAATCCTTCTAACATTTCTTCTTGTGCAACGATCTTATCAAATTCTTCATTTGCTAGATCAATGACGTAAGTTTCAAGGTTTGGATGATCAACGACGTTGGTAATGACTTGGTGTAGAAGTTTCGATCCAAAGACCGCATCGATGGTTTCATCGTTAATTGTCTTCACGTAATCAAGTAACACATCTACGCTAAAATCAGTCACTAAGGCTGAAGGAACTTGTAGTGCAAGTGCACCTAGTAATAACTTAGAAATTTCGCCTGCATTTAAAACACCATTAGTGTATGCTGCATCAAATCTTAAGCTACCTGTAATAACGTCAACAGGTAATTCGATACTTGATAATTGGTCATAAATGTAGTCAATAACCACTGGATTAACTAACGCTTCACCAACAATACCTTCTAATATCGCCATGCGACCAAACGCATCAAGTGTTTGTGCATTCAGTGTATTAAAAGCAGAAAGGTATTCGTCAATTTCTTTAACGTCTAACGCGTCTTCAATTGTTTGGAATGCCAACTGTTGGTTTAATTCATCAATCACAGCCGATGTGTTTGTGATTAATTCGCTTAATACGCCCACTTTTAATCCATTTTCGTCGGTTGTAACCTCAGGCAAGCTTAACACATACCCTGGAATTAATTCATCAAGTGCGTCACTAAAGTTATTAACAACTTTAGGAACAGAGGCACGGAAGATAAATGAACTTTCAAGTTGTCCAAAAGCTCTTGAAGTTAACGCTTGATCTTTAAATTGAGTCACTAATGAAACCGGAAGTGCTGTTGGCTCATCCGCGATTTCTTTAATGCCATTGATTGATAAGGTGATGTTTGGATTTGCACCAACTTCAACACCTAGGTTAAATGCACCGTTAATTAAACGATTTAACTCAGATTTCCATTCAGCGGATTCTGGGTTCTTGTTCATTAAGTCGGCAGGAATTTCTACGTAATCAATGAGCACTTGTTCATTTTGAGCAAGATCCATTAAATTGTATGCGATGTTTGCCATCAATAAGTTTGAATGTCTATTTTGATTGGTTATGGTTAAATAACTTCTAAAATTGTCATTCGATAGCAGTGGTGTGAAGTCAATGTCTTCTAACTCTTTACCTGCTTCTACTTCTTGATTGGCAAATTTACCTGCTTCATAAGCCACATTTAAGATGGTCGTAAGATCCTTCTTAAGTTCGACTTGACCAGGTACGTACAAGAAATCAAGTGACATCGCTTCTTTTACGTAACTTAAAATGTCGCCATTGAGACGTGTAACCATTTGTAAGTTCGTAAGTTTAGTCACCATTGTGTTAAATTGTTGAGTCGATAACCCACCAAAACCAGCAAGAACGTCTACCATTTCATTTGCGCCTAACGTTTGGTTCGTAAATGTTCCAATTGAGGCAAATTGGTAGAATACTTCAACAACACTTAAGACGTCATTGACTTCTTTACCATAATTGAAGTTTGTTTCTCCTGAGGTTGGATTGACACCTAAGCCATCTTTAATAAGTGTTGCAAGATCCTCATCATCAACAAATCTATCAACTAAGGCTGGTGCTAGTATTTCTAGCGCACGATTGATGGCATCTGAACCATCAAAAATTGCGGTTGTAATTTCTTTAATTGCCGTTAAACCTTCTTCTGATTTTGCCATTTCTTCTAAGAGAGCGTCAACGGCATCAATCATTTCAACGTCATCAGCAAATAAGCCTTTGATACCTAAGGAAAGAACTTGGCGGTAAACATCAGCGATGTTTGTTAACTCACCTTTCCAAGCAGTACCATCTAATTCGGTTGCTAATTTATCGACTAAGGTTTCTTCAAAATCTTCACCTAAGAAGGTGTAAATTGAATAGTCTGCTGCAATTGGCATTGCTTGAATGACTAAATCCAAATCGATAACCGCAAGTAACACTTCATTAACCCATGCTGAATAAACCGGATCGTCACTTAAGAGCACATCCAGGTCAGAAATATTATCAACAATGTAGGTTAAATCCAAGTCACCACTATATTCTTCACTAAATACGGCACGAACAACATCCGATAACTTACCAATTTGATTTTGAAGGTATTTTAAATCTTCTGTCATAAAGGCAGAACGGTTATTAATGTAGTCTTGTCTTTCTTCTTCTGGTAACCAGTCGATGAAATCAAGAACCATTTCATTAGAACGCGCGTAATCCACGCCCGCATTAGCAAGTACTAACATCTCTAACTTAGATAATGCATCAATCGCGTCTGCAACAAGTGCACCTTGCTCCGGTGTTAACTCAAGTAGCGCTTTTGGATTATCTGCGTAAACTAATAAATCTTTGACTGATGCGAAGTTAAGTGCAACTTCGAGAACGTCATAAATTCGATCAAATTCTTCATCCCAATTAATTTGATCAAACGCATCAAGTGCACGCTTTGAATCTTCACTGCCATAGAAGTCAAATTCAAGTTCATCTGATAAGTATTCGGTGATTAACACACGAGTGGCAATCGGAATCACTGCATCAACTAAACGTGAACGTTGTACGCCATCAAGCATTCCTCTAATGTCTTCAAGGTCTTCTTTTGAAATGTCTTCGTAATCAAACGAATTATCAAGAATACCTCGATCAATCAAGAAACGACCAACGCCAACAAACGCTTCGACTTCGTCTGCAAGGTTAAGATCGGTTGTTTTTCCGTTTTCTTTAATCTTAGTCGTAAACACCTTATCGAAGATGTATTTGTCTAAGTTTTGTTCATTCACTTTGAATTGTCTAGCAAACGCGCCTAAACCGAGTTCGTTAAAATCCCTTAGCGCATCAAGAAGATCATTAACCATCTCAGCATTTTCACCTGTAGTATCCGCATAAGGTGTTGCTGAGGTTGAACCGGTTGCTGCTGTTGAAGAGGTTTCAACAGGACTAACCATGCTAGATAAGACCATGATTGGTAACAAGAAGATAAAGGCAACAATTACCCCTCTTACTGCGCCAATCCCACCGCCAATAAATCGGCTAGAAAGTTTTTTCTTCTTCCCTGAGCGTTGCCCTACAGGAACAAGATCATAACTTTTCGCATGACCATTGACTAAAACAACACGCTTTTTACCTTTAACATTCTTTTGAAGTCTTGGCTCAATTAAACGTGTCCAGATCATCTTAAAGAAGATCAATGTCAAAGCGTATTTGACAATCGGGTACAAAATAAAAAATGCAACTATCTTCACAACTAAATCAACAAGCGCAAAAATTACTGCACCGACCCCAGGATCAGACAGATATGCCTCGTATTCAGTTGGGAAGGCTTCCCATAATCCCTTGACTTGAGCAATCAAAGAGGTCGGTGTATAAAACCACCGAATGGTAAACATCGAAACAATAAACAGTGTAACTACTGTCATTATCAAGCTGACAATGAAGTAGTACAAACTCTTAGTTGTTCCCCTCTTGAAGCCAAGGAAAAAGTGGAATAATACAAAAAGCAAAATGATACCCCACTGTGCAAGTAGTACAATCGAATTCAATTCCATAACTTTTATCCCGCCTTTTTATTTAATTTCTAATGTCATTCTAACAAAAAAACGGTTACATTTCAATCACCTATGTGCACACACCTATCAATATATGTCAAAACCAAGCTTCTTCTTTTTTCACATTTTTATGATTATTTTCACATTTTTAGATTAAAACAACTGAAATATCGTGATTTATCGCGATTTTTTTTGAAATTCAAAGCATTTTTATAATTTTCTCTATTTAAAAAGATTATAATTTGCAACACGGTAATTTCTTTCATTTTTCCTTATCTTTACAACAAACCTATATTTTTTTACAATTTTATCTATTTTAGCACACTTACGCAATAATCCATCTTTTGATTTTGGCTTTAAAATTCGCTTTTTTTAGCGTATTTTGATACAATATAAACAGTAAAAATTAGGGAGTGTATAAAATGATGCGAATCGATAAATACCTTGCGCATTGTGGCTATGGTTCAAGGACTGAAGTCAAGAAAATCATCAAAAATAAACTCGTATTTTGTAACGAAATACTCGTGACGAAAGACGATTTAAAAATAAACCCAGAATTAGATGAAATCATCGTTGAAGGTGAACGTTCTAGCTATCAACAATACGTCTATATTATGTTAAACAAACCCGCTGGCTACATCAGCTCAAACTACGATCCCATTCACAAAGTAACCAAAGAACTCATCAAAGAGTTCGATCACTTTCAAACCTTTCCTGTGGGAAGGTTAGATCTAGATACTGAGGGTCTTCTACTTTTATCTAACGATGGGAAACTTGCTCATGATTTATTAAGCCCCAGGAAGCACGTAGACAAAATGTATTACGTTGAGTTTAGTGGTACCTACCGCGAAATTTACACTTCTTTGTTTGAAAGTGGCATTACCCTCGAGGATGGCTATTTAACGATGCCAGCAAAAATTGAGTTACTCGCGGATAACAAAGCCAACCTCACCATCCAAGAAGGAAAATACCACCAAGTTAAACGCATGTTTGAAGCGCTAGACATGAAAGTGACCTACCTTAAACGCATGACTTTTGGACCGCTTCGCCTCGATCCAAACTTGAAAAAAGGAAGTTACCGTTTGTTAAGTGATGATGAAGTGCTTTTATTAAAAAATCACAAGGAGGCTTAATATGAAATACTTAAAAAAACAGGACGATTATTTCGGACAAAATTTCACAAGAAACAATGGTTTTCGAAAAAACCAACTTCGTAAACTGTACTTCGCGATTGAAAAATACGAAAAAGAGATTGAAAAAGCACTTTACCTTGATTTAGGTAAAAGTCAAACCGAAGCACAAATGACCGAGATTGGACTAGTCAAACAAGCCATACGCTTTAACATAAAAGAAATTAACCGCTTTTTTAAGGTAAAACGAGTAAAAACACCGTTAAGTAATCAACCTGGTAAAAGTTACTTTTTACGACAACCTTATGGCAAAGTCTTAATTATCAGCCCATGGAATTACCCTTTTTTACTGGCTCTAGAACCACTTGTTGGCGCAATAGCTAGTGGAAATGTTGTTACTTTAAAACCATCTGAATATTCAGAGAACACCTCTTTGATCATTAAAGAAATCATCAATGAGGCTTTAGATCGTACGGTTTGTGAAGTTGTGCTCGGTGATTATAAAGTCGCCGATCATCTACTAAACCAACCGTTTGACTACATCTTTTTTACTGGTTCTACTGCCGTTGGTAAGATTGTCATGGAAAAAGCAAGTAAGCACTTAACACCCGTCACATTAGAGCTTGGTGGTAAGTCCCCCGTCATCGTAGATAAATCGGCCAATCTAAAGCTAGCCGCTAGACGCATTGTTTTTGGTAAGTATTTAAACCTTGGACAAACCTGTATTGCACCTGATTACTTACTTTGTGATGAAACCATTTTAGAGGAGTTACTCAACCTGATTAAACAAGAAATAATCAAACAGTTGTCACATGACCCACTAACCAATCAAAACTATGGGAAAATTATTAACGAAAGACACCATTTGAGATTAAGACGTTTGATGGAAAGTGGAAAAATCTATTATGGTGGAAAACTCAATGACACACAAATTGAACCAACCATCATCACCGAGGTATCTCTTGAAGACGCCATCATGAAAGAAGAGATATTTGGGCCATTACTACCGGTTTTAACGTTTAAAGACATAAGAGACGTCTATGACATCATCGAAAAGAATAAAACACCACTTGCCCTATATTTATTCACACAAGACGAAGTGGTCAAACGACTCATCATGAGAAACATCCCTTTTGGTGGTGGTGCAATCAACGATACAATCGTTCATATTGCCAATCATCATTATGGTTTTGGTGGGGTTGGAAGTTCTGGCATGGGCAGTTATCATGGTAAGTATACCCTTAAGACCTTCACACATGAAAAATCAATACACGAGAAAAAAAATTGGATTGATATCCCTTTGAGATATCAACCCTATTCAACTAAAAAAACAAAGTGGATTAAATTTTTCCTAAAATAGCCTTAACCCTAACTGTTACATTTGTTGTAACAGTTTTTTCTTTGTTAAATCAATTAAAAATGCCCCCACGGGTGCTGTTACCAAAATCGCAAACACCGCAGCAGATAAGATTAAATCGCCTGCTTCTAGGCCTTGTTGTAGGGGTATTGCCCCGATGGCTGCTTGCACCGTCGCCTTAGGCAGATAGGCAAAGCCAACGAATAAGCGTTCCTTTTGATTAAGTTTCGACTTGATTGAAGCAATAAACACACCAACAATTCGAAACAGCAATCCAAAGACCACCATTAATAAAACCAAAAACCAAATAGATTTTAGTCCGTCAAGATTAAGTGCTGCCCCAATTAAGACAAATAATAAAATTTCGGCAAACACCCAAATCTTACTAAACTTCAGTTGTAGCCTCGAAGCTAAAATTTCGTATCGGTAGCTGATCATCAAACCTAAGCTCATCACACCAATCAACCCTGAAATCATGAAATAATCTTCCATATACAATAAGATAAAACCAAACGATAGGATGATCAGTACTTTGACTGAATCTCTCATGTGAATCCGTTTAAATAACCAAATTAGTGCCCCGCCAAGAAGTGCACCTATGAGTGCACCTAATGCAATCGAAATTGGAATCGTTATTAACGAACCAAAATCGAACTGGTTTTTTTCATACATCGTAAGAAAACTCGTAAATAAAACAATGACAATAACATCATCAACCGATGCCGCTGCTAAAACCATTTGTGGTATTTTTTTAGCTGTCCCACGTTTTTCTTCGATTAACGCAATCATTTTAGGTACGATTACAGCGGGTGATACCGCCGCAAGTACTGAACCTAAAATTAATGCCTCTAGTAACGTGATATCAAAAAGCATTGGACCAACAATTGCAATACCGATGATTTCAAGTGTTGCTGGCACAAAGCTTAGTAAGAGTGCGGTTATGCCTACTTCTCTTAATTCATTTAGTTTTAAAGACAACCCTGCTCTTAATAGTATGATGACCAGAGCCACTTTCCGAAGTTCAGTCGAAATATCTAATAAACTTTCATCGATTAAGTCCAATAAAAAAGGGCCTAAAATAATACCCGTAAATAACATTCCTAATAGCTTCGGTAACTTCATTTTTTCAAACAAACTGCCCAAGCTAAGTGCAAGCAGTAAGATTAACGCAAGACTGATTAACACGCTATCATCTCCAATAAAATGATTATATCACCATTTAATTAATGATTAAATAATTTTTCCTAAAATTCCATTTTTCTATTAGAATATGTTAAAATAGGTTTAGACGAAAAAAGGCGGGGTATAACATGATAGACAGACTCATCGAAATCTTAACAATTACATCTTTCTTAGAACTTTTCTTGATTTTTTTTGCAAAAATCATTGAGGTATCGATTGGTACACTGCGTATCATCTTAATTAATAAAGGCTACAGACGCATTGGCGTTATCTTGGCATTAATCGAAATCATCCTATGGGTATTTATTGCCTCACGAGTAATTAATGGCATCCAAGAATCACCAATGAAGGGCATCATGTATTCTTTAGGGTTTGCTGTAGGGGTTTATGTGGGTTCCAAGTTGGAAGAAAAGATTGCCTTTGGAAAAGTACTTATTCAAACCATCACAAGTGTTGCCTCCGGTAAGGAAATTGCCGATTTTTTAAGAAAAGAAGGTTATGGTGTGACCATCATCGATGGCCGCGGTAAAGACGAGACACGTTCGGTTCTAATGCTTTATTCGAATCGAAGAGGCTCAAATGAAGTCATCGAAAAAATACAAAAGATTAACCCAAAAGCCATGGTTATCATCAATGACGTATCAACGTTATCCGGCGGATTCATTTCACCGATGAAATCACTATTAAAATAAGCCCATTGACTATTTATGCAAACTAAAAACAGACGATTTTTATAAAATGTCTGTTCTCAGTTTGTTTTATTTTACATCCTTTGTTTGATTTGCTACAATATCGATAGTTACAAGGAGGAAATAACTAATGAAAAATATAAGTAAAGCTTTAAAAGCGGAGTTTTTTGGAACACTGTTTCTCGTCTTGCTAGGTTCTATAGCTGCTCTTGAGTCAGGCGCTTTAATCTATGCCGCTTTAGGATTTGGTGGTACGCTTGCCTTAATGGCCTATATCTTTGGTGGTCATTATAACCCAGCAGTTTCGATTGGTATGTTTGCTTCTAAACGCATCAATAAGAATGAACTGATTACCTACATTGCTGCACAATTTGTTGGTGCACTAGTTGCTTCATTCTTCCTAGCCTTGATGTATGGGTTTGGACAAAACATTGCTGCAAACGTCGTTTCTAGTAACGTCCCAGGATCTGATTTCATTCAATTATTCAATGGGTTATTGATTGAAGCCGTTTTGACCTTTGTGTTTGTTTTAAACATTCTTAACATCACGAAGAATAAAGAAAATGCTTCAATTGCGCCACTAGTGATTGGTTTTGGATTAGTCATCTTGATCGTTGTAGGTGGTAACTTGACTGGTACGTCAGTTAACCCTGTGCGCTCATTGGCACCTGCTCTATTCCAAACAAACGCGTTAAGTCAAGTTTGGGTCTATATTTTAGGTCCATCGCTTGGTGGTTTACTTGCTGGTTTATTTTATAACCGCCTTTAGTTTCTAAACGAACAAAAGGATTGATTTACTTGTTAATAAACAAGCGAATCAATCCTTTTTTTATTTAACCTAGTAAGCAAATTCAAACGAATCAGAAAATCACCTTATTCTCATCACTCATCTAAGAAGTCAAAAGGCGATAGTTCATCTTCGTTCGCTTCTAATTGAATGTCTTCTTCAACTAAAAATGACTTAAGCGCGGTTTGTCTTTTCTCATTTAATATGTTGGCTGATTTTTCAATCAGTCCTAAGGCACCAATCAGTGATAAATGTGACTTAGTTCTTGTAATGCCAGTATAGAGCAGTTCTTTTCTTAGCATCACCTGATAACCATTAGCTAAAGGCATTATAACAATCGCATACTCACTACCTTGTGACTTATGAATTGAAATGGCATAAGCCAAATTGAGTTCTTCTAAATCCGGTTTATGATAAAACACTTTGTTGCCATCAAACATCACCGCAATTAAATCATCGTTAGTGGCTGTTTTTGTCATGTCGTGAATATAACCAATATCGCCATTCATAATGCCTCGTTCAGGCGAATTAACCAGTTGAATGACTTTATCGCCAACATAATACGTTTTGTCTGCGTATTGAATGTTTTTTGCCGTTTTTGGATGAAAATGCTTTTGCATGACTTTGTTAATTTGATCGATACCGATCGGTCCACGATACATTGGTACTAATATTTGAACATCTTCAATCAAATCGTAATTCGCATCTAGCGCTTGATCAACCGCATCAATGATTAAATCCATCATATCGTCTTGATTTGAGGAGATGAAAGTCAGATCATTCGAATCGGTTAGCACTTCTTTATTTAGTGACTGCTGATTAATGGCCGTTGCTAGTCGGATAATACCAGAATTCTTGGCTTGTCTGTGGATTTCATTTAATTCAATTACCGTGACAATTTGAGAACTTAGGATGTCACCTAAAACATGACCTGGTCCAACAGATGGTAGCTGATCTTTATCCCCGACGATGATTACAATCGACTCATTTGAAATTGACTTAAATAGCTGATTAGCCAAAAATACATCGATCATCGACGATTCATCAATGACGATCAATTTTTGTGGTAATTGATAAACGTCGTCAAACAAAAAGTGCCCTTCGTAATTATAACCAAGTTGACGGTGTATGGTTTGAGCAGGTATCCCCATCACGTCTTTCATACGTCTAGCCGCTCTACCTGTGGGCGCAATTAGTGCGATGTGCTCTTGAATTTTATCACTAGCAAGATCTAAATCATATAACCTTGCGTAAACTTCAATGATGCCTCTAATTACCGTTGTTTTACCTGTACCTGGGCCTCCCGTAATCACTGATATCGGTGAGTTCAAAGCTTCTTTAATCGCTTCTACTTGTTTTTCTGTGTAGGTAATCTGCAAGATTTTTTCGACTATACCGATGTAGGTTGATAACTCTTGTTTTATAATTGAGGTTTGATCTCGATGAATCAACCGTTTGATGTCTTTGGAAATCGCTTGTTCAGCTTCATAGATAAATTTAATGTAGTAGCGTTGATTATTTTTGATTAATCTTTCCTGATCGACTAATCGAACAACTGCATTAATTATGTAATCTTCTTGGATTTGACCTAAAACCATTTTTGATGACTGGATGAGTTGTTTTTCTGTGATGTACGTGTCCCCTTTTTTAAACGAGTATGTGTGACAAGCAAATAATACCGCCGCTTCAATTCGTCTTTCATCCGTTTCAGATATATCGAATAATTTTGCAATTTCATCAGCTCTAACGAATCCAACACCCTCGATGTCATCGATTAACTTATAAGGGTTACTCTTTAACACTTTTAATGTCTCTGAACCGTATTTATTAAATAATTTCATGGCCATACGTGAGGTTAGTCCATAACCGTATAGTTTGACAAGTGTTTCTTCTACAACCTGATTTTGAAAGAGTTGTTGATAAAATCGTTCGATTTGTAGCGGATTAAGTCCAATGTCTTTTAAGACGCTCTTATCTTCTAGTATTTTTAGGATGGCATCATCTCCAAGTGTATCGACTATTTTTCTAGCACGCATCGGTCCAATACCAGTAAATAAGTCTGAGGAAAGATAGGCTATTAACCCCTCTTTATTTTGAACCTCTGCTTTAGAAAAACTGTTGACTTTCCACTGAACCCCATATTTAGGGTGCGATACTTCTTCAACTTCAAATTCGTAACTCACATCTTTTGCAAGTTCAGGAAAATAACCTGTGATGATGACTTCTTTTCCATCCTCAATTACAATTTTTGCAATTGAGTACCCATTGTCTTTGTTCTTGTAAAGATAATGGGTGATGTTGCCTATGATTTTAGTCAACGTATTCACCTCTTAACTTAGTGTAGTAGAGTAATAACCCTGCTGATACTACAAGAATTAACGATAGAATATAGAACATACCTACGCCTAAATCCTTGTATAAATAACCCCCAAGTAGTGGGCCAATCACAGCCCCTAATGAAATTGCACTTTGTCTGATTCCCATGACCATACCAGGTGAGACCTCATCAAAGTTTGAAAGATGGTACGTAAGTGTTGGTTCGTAGATTGCTTTACCAACAATATACATTAAATAAAACGTATAAACATAAAAGTAAATGTGCGTTTGATCCAAGTAAAAAGTCAAAAACGAGAAAACTGCTGAAATAATAACTGCTGAGATTAAAGTCGTTGTGGCCTTAACGTGTTTAATCATTTTTGGAACAACAAACCAGTTAATAACTAACGTCAATAACCCAGTCACAGCAACGAGTTGTCCAATGTCTTTTGACGAATAACCTAAATCATTGATATAAAGATCCAAATACTTTGAAAAGTTTGTGTGTGCAATTGAGATAATCACCGCAATCAATATGAGAAGCATCAACGGTTTAGAAAATGTTTTAAACTGTTTAATTTGATTAATGAAACTTGGTCGCGCTTTATTTTGATGATTAAAGTTTGGTACATCCACAAATATCAAGAAAAATACCACCACCAGCATCGTAACCATCGCTTGGGTGAATAGCACATAGGATTCTTGACCGACAAAATAAGTACCTACCCACCCACCAAGATAATAGCCAGCCGCACCACCAATGGCGAAAAATGATACAAAACTTGAGATCGTACGTTTTCTTATCGTTTCATAATACGGGTCTTCTGAAATGTGTGCTAACCCATTTGAAATGACGCCAGCAGCAAAAAAACCAGCAGCAAATCGAACCAAAATAATTAAATATATATTAGAAAAATACCCAAAAAAGAATTGCGAAACCCCATAGAAAAACAAGGTAGTCGCAATGATGTATTTTCTGTTTTTAATGTCACCAAGATTTCCCCAAACTGGCGCCATTAAGAAGTTTCCCAAATTCATTGATGCGAAAATTATACCAAACATGTCCGCGGATATCGTAAGTGTTCTTAAATAAGCAGGGGTGGCAGGATGGGCTATATTCATAGCCAATCCAACCAACCCCGAAAATAGGATGATTAGAACTTGTTTACTCATTAATAATTACGCTTCTTTCCGTCTTGATAAACCGTATCAATAAACCCACCTGCCACACAAACATCGCCTTCATAAAAAGCCGCTGCTTGCCCAGGTGTTACCGCTCTTATGCCTTGGGAATAAGTCACTCTAAGGGTCGTTTCGTCTAACCATTCAAGGTTAACGTCGTTGTCTTTTTGACGGTATCTAAACTTAGCGGTGAAGGTGCGGTTTGTTAACTCTTTATTTCCTCTAAATACGACATCTTTTACAATACATTCGTTTGAGTATAGGTAAGGATGATCAAACCCTTGTTCAACAAATAGAACATTGTTTTCGATGTCTTTTCCAACCACAAACCAAGGTTGTGTATCAAATTCACTATTCCCACCGATGCCAAGACCTTTTCGTTGCCCGATGGTGTAATACATTAGGCCGTCATGATCTTTGATATAGGTACCATCAAGTGTGGTCATTCTTCCTTTTTGAGCCAATAAATAGTTGCTTAAAAATTCCGTAAAGCGACGTTCACCAATAAAGCAAATGCCAGTAGAGTCCTTCTTTTTGGCAACCGCTAAATTATGTTTTAACGCAATTTCACGAACTTCAGGTTTATCGATATCCCCGATTGGAAACATCGCTTTTTCGATTTGTTTTTCAGTTAACTGAGACAAAAAATACGTTTGGTCTTTGTTGTCATCTTTTGCTCTTTTGAGTGCTTGTTTGCCGTCAACTAAGCCTACATTGGCATAGTGACCCATTGCAATGTAGTCAGCATTTAAAGATTCTGCGTAAGCTAAGAAGGCTTTAAATTTAATTTCGGTATTACATAAAATATCTGGATTCGGTGTTCTTCCCTTTTGGTATTCACTTAAAAAATATTGAAATACTTCATCCCAATATTCTTGTGTAAAATCGACACGATGAAGCACAACGCCAAGTTGATCTGCCACTTTTTTTGCGTCCATGTAATCAACTTCTTGTGCACAAACTTCATCGTTAACCGTTGGATTTCCTAAAACGTCATCGTTGGTTGCCGAATCCCAGTTTCTCATAAACACGGCTTCAACGTCATAACCTTGTTCTAGTAAACGCACAAGTGCCACACTAGAATCCACACCCCCAGATAAACCAAGGATTACTTTTTTCTTCATAAAATCACCATTTCTTTATATCACTTGGCATACGGTAGTCACCTCTTGGTGACAACGATATGTCAAGTACTTTTGGACTGTCAGGAAGTGTTTGACGTTTAAACTGTTGTTGATAAAAACGTCTTAGGAAATAAGCAACCTGACTTCTTGCTAATTCCTCATCGATATTGAAAGTCTTTTTAATCATGAATACAAGTTTTTCTTCATCATCACCACATCTTAAATGACGGTGAAGCAAGAAATCATTATAAACGTATTTACCCAGGATGTTTTCTGTCACCTGGTCTTTAATGAGTTCAGGCGATATTGGTGTATCGACCACATCTTCTAAGATTGTCTTTAGCGCTGGGTATTCTTTTGCAAATTCTAAGACCATAAAAGACACCAATGTTTTAGGTAGACCCGCATTAATGCCATACATGCTCATTTGATCCCCATTATACGTCATAAATCCTAAGGCAATCTCTGATAAATCGCCCGTACCTAAGACAATACCATTGTGCATGTTTGCAAGATTCATCAACACCATCGTTCTGATTCGAGCTTGTGTATTTTCGTATGTAATGTCGGTATTGAATTTATCATGTCCAATCAAATCAAAATGTAGGTTTGTCTCATCTATGATTGGTTTTTCCATGTGGGTAATTCCTAATTTATTCATTAGCTCAAGCGCATTGTTTTTGGTTCGAGACGATGTACCTAACCCGGGCATCGTCACACCAATAATGTCTTCTACAGGGCGCCCTAGTCTCAACATTGTTTCATATGCAATCATAAGCGCTAGGGTAGAATCTAGCCCCCCTGATACACCGATGATTAGTTTTTGATCACCTAAGTGAATCAATCGTTTCATTAATGCTTGAATTTGAATGCCTTTGATTTTCAAGAAATCCTTCTTGATATTCTTTTTTGGTACAAAAGGCGTTTGATCGATTGGTTCTGTAAAGGTATAATCGCTTGATTCATCAAAAGATACATCGACGTAAGTGATCTCAGATTCTAATCTGTGAAGTACGTCTTTTAAATTGGTATCTCTTCTTCTTTTGTAGTTAATTTCACCAAAGTCAATGTCTGCGTAAAGGATTTGCGTCTTAGGCTCATTAAAAAATTCTTCTTTAACGAGTGTCCCTGCGCTTGCAACCATATTATGACCACTAAAAACCGTGTCTGCACTGGATTCCATCATTCCAGATGAAGCGTAAAGGTACGCACCATTATTTCGTCTTGAATGGTCAACCACAGCCGTCCGTCTTGCTTCTTCTTTGTAAAGGTATTCATTGCTCGCACTCAGATTAAGAATCATATTTGCACCAGCTAAACTTAATAGGTTACCCGGTGAAATAGTTGTCCACATGTCTTGACAAATCTCTACACCAAATTTGATGCCTTTTTCTAAATCTTGGAAAAGCAAGTCACCAAATGGCACGTTCATACCAAACAGTTTAACCTGCTTGATGTGTGTGTCAAGTCCCGAATTAAACCATCGTTTCTCGTAAAACTCACCCGTATTTGGTAAGTACTTCTTTGGGATCATCCCAAGCACCTGGTGTTTTTTGATCACCACGGCCACGTTATATAAAACACCATCGATATCAAAAGGCATACCAACGGCTAAAAAGCCATCAAATGGGTTTTTTTCTAGCAATTCACTTAAGGCTTTAAGCGCATCATCGCTTAGTGATTCTTGATAAAAAAGATCACCACAATTATAACCAGTAATTGCTAACTCGGGAAAAAGCGCAATCCCCGCTTTAATGCTTTTTAAAGCATCAATCATCTTTGACACATTGAATTTAGGATGCCCAAGTTCTAAGTCAGGCGTGACACAAGCCACTTTTAAAAAACCTTTATTGTACATAACTACACCTCATATAAGTGATTTTCTTTGACATAGGCAAGCACCTCATCGGAAAGAAAATCTTGATATTTATTTAAATCTTTACGAACTAAGCTTGAGGCTTCTCTTAAAGATAATTTTATGTTTAAAAACTGTTTTTGATCATTTGGAAACTTCGAAGCAATTAAGCCATTGATGTCAAGACGACCACGATCAATTACAATGAATTTAAACCGTTTAATTAGTTTCTCATAATTAATCCATTCCTCGATCGAAAGAAGGTTATCCGCACCAATGACAAATGCAATTTCATCTTGATGGATTTTTTCTAATTTTTCTAACGCATCAAGCGTGCCTTTATAAGACTCATTATTTTCGATGTCTGAGATAACAACTTCACTATACTCTTTTGAAATCAACTTTAGCATATCGACTCGGTTTGCAAACGGAATAAGCTCTGGTTTGGCATAGTTATTGCCAACCGGTAAAAAAACAAACTGTTTTGGTTTATAAGTCTCTATTAAATGAACCATAATTGATTTGTGTGCTTTTGTTGGTGGGTTGAACGAACCCCCATAGACAATAATCATATCCATCACCCAGTTAATTATAACATAATTAGCAATTAATTTTGCACTGATACATTCTAAACTTATGATATAATAATGATACTGTTTATCGGTGGGGGTGATTTTGATTATGGAAGAACATAAAAAACCAGACAATGAAAATGAGCATAGTTTCCACACAATTGAAGCAAAACCCGTAGAATTAGAAGATAACTTTGATTATTTTGGTCAAAAATGGTTTAACCGTGTCAGATCATCTATCCTAGTGTTTTTAGTAAAAATCATCATTGTTGGCATTTATGGTCGTATTTTTTTGGGTTTTCGTGTGATCAATCGAACCTATTTTAACGAGGTCAAAAAAAAGGGGCACGTAGTCATTTCAAATCACGCACATCAGTTTGATGCTTTTTTACTTGGTGCTACGTTTTTTCCTAAGAAGTTCCACTACACTATGTTAAAAACAAACATGGGCTTGCCAATTGTCGGTAAACTCTTTTACTTGCTTGGTGGTGCTCCGATTCCAGATAAAAAAGAGCATCTAAAAACATTTCAACAACAAATGAACGACGTTCTGTCATTAAACCATATGGTAGCCGTTTTCCCTGAGGCGGCGTTAATGCCTTATCACCCCAAGATTAGGCCATTCAAAAAAGGAGCATTTCGTTTTGCTTTCAACTCGAAAGTTGATATAATACCAATGGTATTCATATTTAAGAAACCAACGGGTTTATATAAATACCTGAAGAAAAAACCATGTGTTCACTTACACGTTTTAAAGCCCTATCAAGTAATTGAGTTAGATACCAAATATGAAACACTTAATTACAATACCGAAAGACTACAAAAAATCGTAAGCGACTATTATGATGAAAATAGTGATTACAAAGGGGGAAACTAAAGATGGATTCGAAAGAAGTTTATTTCAATAAATTAAGAAAAAAGAATCTTCGTATCACAGACAGCCGAAAAGCCATGATCGATGTTCTTGAAAATAACCATCTAACGTTCAAAGAAATCCAAAATGCATTGGCAAAACGCGGTTTTACTAACGTTTCTACCATTTATAATAACCTTGATTTTCTAATTGAACAAAAGATTGTTGTCGAATTATACATCAACGACACCAAATACTACGATTTAGCAATTGATAATCCGATGCACAACGCTGATAGTCACATCCACGTCGTATTAAAAGATACCAATAAAATTAATGAAATTAATAACACCGATGTCTTTGAATATATTAAGAATACGCCTGAATTAAAAGACTTACACGTTGATTACATTCGGATAACGATTGGTGCTAGAAAAAAGAAAACTTACTAACAGAACGAAAACATTTGACCTTGTCGAATGTTTTTTTTATTGCTTGATCTAATAAAGAAAAAAGAGTGTTTCCACTCTAATTTTTAATTGCTACTCTCAGCTTTGCCGAACGGCTTCTTGAATTTTCATTTAACTCTTCTTCTGTCGGAAGTATCGGTTTTCGTTGTTCAATACGAAGTGCAGGTTTTACATGACTTTGAATTGGTAGTCCTTTAGGTAGATTTAGTTCACTATGTTTTTTAAAAAAGTGTTTAACGATTCGATCTTCTAAGGAATGAAAAGTGATGATTGAAAATACCCCGTTTGGATTCATCATCTCTAATAAATCAGGCAAAGCTCTTTCTAATACACCTAACTCATCATTTACAGCAATTCGAAGTGCTTGAAAAACTTTCTTAGCCGAATGACCTTTTTGTTTATATTTGTATTGATCGGTAATTTTTACCAAATCAAACGTTGTTTCTAGTGGTCTATTTTCCACAATCTTCTTTGCGATTGGTCTGGCAAACTCTTCTTCCCCATAAGTTCTAAGAATGTAGGTCAGGTAGTCAAGGGATTGCTCATTAACAATCGTTTTTGCGGTAATCTTCGATTCACTATTCATGCGCATATCAAGCGGTGCATCTTGCATGTAAGAAAAACCTCTAACGTCTTCATCTATTTGAAACGAGGACATCCCTAAATCCATTATCACACCATCAATGTGGTAAATACCAAGTGAATTTAGCTCTTTTTTAACAAACTCGAAATTTGATTTAATAATCGTATAGTTTTGACTACTGCCTAATCGTTCTTTGGCAATTTTAATCGCAACCTCGTCTTGATCAAAACAATATAAATGACCTGTGGTCAACTTCTTCAATAATTCCTTTGAATGACCGGCACCACCCATCGTACAATCGACATAGATGCCATTTGGTTTAATATTTAAGGCATCGATTGTTTCTTTTAATAAAACGGAGTAGTGTGTCATTTATTTGCCTCATTGATTAATTTGAAGTAATGATACCTTAAAATTGAATCATTCATCTCTTTTTGATGATAAAACTTCTGTATATATTCTTCTAAAAGCGTTGGATCATAGTCATTAATATTAATACTTTCATTAGGCATATTGATGTGAAAATCATCGCTAAATAAATCCATGGTAATTGCGTTATAAGTCCAAGTCTTAGCCCCACTTAAAATATCCACACCAAAATGATACTTCTCGTCTAGTCCAAATAAATTTGAAATGGTGCGCTTTAAGTCGGTTTGACCACGTGTCATTGTTCGGTCTATGCCATAATTCGATAAATCCATACCTGGTGCTAAAATCATGAATGGCACGTTATGACTGTATTGTTGATAGCTAAATAGATTAATGTTTGGATCTAATTGTCTTAAATCGTCCATCGTTAACCCACCTGTATGATCGCCATACATAACAAAGACAACGTCATCAAGTAACGCTTCTTCCTTTAACCCTTCATACCAATCTTCAAAGACTTGATCGAAGCGATGAGCATAATCTAGGTAATTGCCTAAATCCCCTTTAATCAGGTTTTCCCAAGGATTAATACCAGTCATCCATTCCACATCAGCGTAAGGCGTATGAAGAACGGTTGAAAGTGCAAACACAAACTTTTTATGGTCACCATCTTTTAACACATTTGTTACGTATTCAAACGCAACCGGGTCATCAACCCAACCATTGACAGTCTCTGTTAACGGATCATATAAGCCAAGCGCTTCTAATGACTCCATGTTCTGGTTATTATCCTTATTAAAACCTAACATTGGATAAACTTCGTTTCTTCGATAGAAATTATAGGTAGAACCAAAAACAGTGTACGTCTCATACCCTTTGTCCGTAAATAATTTTGGTAAGGTCTCGAAATACTCATTAACGTAATCAAAGTATGTAACGATGAATCCCGTTGGACTTAGCCCAGTTAGTGAGGCAAATTCGGCATCAGAGGTTTTACCAACCCCAATATTTGAATAAAAATTATTGTAATAGACGGTAGACTCTTCTTTTAATAATTGATTAAAATATGGCATCACTTCATGAATCTCGCCATCGACATCAAAACTCAAGTTTAATAAGTAATTGTTAAATGACTCCATTTGAAGCATCACAATGGTCTTACCTTCGAAAATTGATGAAGTCATTAAGTCGTTACAAGTCGCTTCTCCTAAGTAATTTTTAGGACAATTTTCTGTTTTTTCGTTGACGTAGATGTCAATATTCTCATTGAGTTCTTCATCCGCTAATATTGGTTCTGGTTTTGTAAAGACAAAACTAACCAAGTCATTAATATAATAGTTGTAAACACCCATCGTTTGGACGCCTTTTTGAGCCACACGATTGGATTCATAATAGGTGTTTTTGATTTCTGTGAAATAACCAATTTGTGACCAAGAGAATAAAATCAATCCCACGACAAAGAAATTTAGAACCCTCATCATTTGTGGTTTTGTCTTATCTAGACGTTCTTGATGTAAATAACGATTTTTAAGCTCCATGATGGCTAATACAAACACTATAATTGCCGGAATGACCGCGACATACTGTGCGGTAATAAATAAATTCTTCCATAAGTGGAAAGTCAATTGTTGACCTAAGACCGGTGCAGAATTCGAGAAAGTTCTTGCGTTAAAGAAAGAAAATGCCGTACCATAATAGAAAGCATAAACTTTTAACGAGAATATCATAACCGATAAACCAATGGTTGTTAACGTCACTAAGTAGATAAACGTCCTTTTTTTCTTTGCGATAAAGTAAAAGATCGTAATCAAGATGACAAGTAGACCAAAATCACCCATAAAAGAGTTCAAAGTTGTTTGTAAGTTTCCTTTAAATAAATTCATACCCGGATTAAAGAGTTCAGTTGTAATAACCAAACGATTCAATAAATTCAAGACAAAAAACAAAATAATCATCAGTAGAAAATACGTTTTCTGATTTAATTTTTTCATTTGTCTCACCCCTAACCTTTTTTATAATTGAAATACCATATTATTTTATAATAAACCCGTTTTATTGTAAAGACAAACCCCTCCAAGAATCGGTTTATGTGAAAGTATCGTTGCCCTTATAAAAGAAAAAGATGCCATTGGCATCCTTCTTATCCTATTCGGATTCTTTTACACTAACTACTTTAATACCTTTGTATTCACCAGTTTTAGGTGATACTCTGTGAGGTAATACTAAATCACCAGTTTGTGGGTCAACCACTAAGGTAGGTTTAGATAGTTTATAGTGTGTACGACGTTTTCTTTTTGCTGTCTTACCAGTACGGCGAAAAGGAACTGCCATGTCAAACACCTCCTATTTTTTTAAAAGATCTTTCAAGCTTGAAAAAGCAGGATTAACCTCTTTTTCTTTATCAAACAAACCCTCAGGTGCGTCTTCTGAAACTACAGCAATTGGAACTTCAGGTACTAGTGCACCCCAGACCATTTCTGATAAATCAATTTGATCACCTTGGATTTGATATTCGGTTTGTTCAGTCTTGCTCACTTCTTCTTCAAAATCAAATGAAACTTGATATTTCACAGGTTTTAACGTAATTGCACAAGAGAGTGTTAATGTTGTCTCAACATGTAAGTTAAATAACAAATGTTCTGAAGTCAAAAATTGATAAGAACCAGTGACATGTACTTTTTCAATGTCATTGATTAAGTCTGACGTTTCTAACATCGACTTAAAATCTAGTTCTAAATCAAGCGTAGATTCGATATTCTTTTTTAATTGGTCAACACTTAAAATCATATTATCACCAGCTTGATTAATTATACACGTTTTATATATCAATGTCAATTAGAAACATTGATTATTTCATAATAAAAGAATACCCAAGTTTCGGGCACTCTTCATCACTTTGAATGTTATTGTTTTCTTCTGATTAATTTGCGAATATCGTTAATTAAAACAAGGGTTTCATCGTCAATAGCTACGTGATCACTCTTAACTGAATCTTTTGATAACACGTCTTTAAGACGAACGCTAATTTCAGCGCCATCAACAAACGCAAGATTAAGTAGTACACGTTGGTGTACGGCATTTTCTTCAATAACTGTGTCGTTTGAAGTCTCAATGGTCACTACATGTTTATATGGCACTTCTAAGCCGTAATCATTAGCGATTAACGCATTTTCGTAGTCAACGAGTGCACTGTAGTAAAATAGGTTGTTCTTTCCAAATAAAAGGACATTGACTCTTGCTTGGTCATATCTCACTTTATCGGCTTGTTTACCATATTTAAACTTAACGGTTCCGCCTTCAAAGAAAGCCTCAGGATAACTAATCACTAAAGGATTTAATTCATTAGCTTCATTCACATCAATTCCAAATAAATTTCTGGCTCTTAAGACGGCTCTATCGTGATCTTCTTTTTGATATTGATCGAACTCTTCAGCACCCTTTGTATTCTTCTTAAAATAGTCTTTCATGAATTTCTTACGGTCCATAGTAAACCTCCCTAGTATACTAAAACTTTTGTCTTTATTAAGATTTTATCAATTTTATCGATTTTAGTCAATTAGAATTAAAAAACCACTCAAAATAGCAAAAATAGAACACGAAAATGACAAAAACAAATAAAAAAATGAGCAAATGCTCATTTTCTACTTTTTAATGATTAAGCGTTTTTGTGTAATAATAGTGAAACAAAAACCATACCAACAAAAAGTAAAGACGTTGCCATAGTTACTCTCATAAGAAGTAAGTCAAGCCCTCTTGCTTTTTGATTTTTAAATAATTCTGATTTTTCTCCACTAAAGGCATCTTGTACACTATCTTGAGATTGTTGCACAGCAACCGATAGAATTAAAATAACCGCAAGCACTAAAACAATAATATCTGCCCAGTTCATAAAACACCCTCCTAAAATACACCCTATTGTAACAATAAAATGTTTTTTTGTCAATCATTAGAAATATTTATCTTATCGATTAAATACCTTTTGTGCATCAGCAATCATCACAAGTGTTGAATTATAACCACCTGAAACCAAATACCAAGCCGTTGAATCGAGTAAAATAACACTATTATTTTTACCTGCATTCGTTTCGTTGACAAGCGTCACATCGAGGATTTGCGAAGATGTATCATCTGAGGTTGCTGCGGTACGGTCAACAACAAAAATAACGTCTGGGTTCAACTCTGAAATGTATTCAAAGCTTATGTTGTCGCCGTGTGCATTGGTATCGCCATTCCCGAACTTATCATCCGCAGCAACAAACCCTAGTTCATTATGAACAAAGCCAAATCGAGAACCAATGCCATAACCTGATATGGCACTACCGTTAGTCATCACAATTAACGCTTTTAACCCACTTTGTGAAGCTGTTTCTTTAAGTTCACTAGTTTTCGCACTTAGATCTGTCTTTAGAGCGTCAAACGCAGTATTGCCATCGAAAATTTGTTTTAAAATGTCTAAGTTGGCTAAGACACTATTTAAATAGTCTGTGTTATCGACTGCAAGCGATAATACCGCAACGTTATTTAATTCCTTTTTCAATGAGTTATATGCCCACGCGGAACGGCCACTAATGATGACTAAATCCGCATCAAATAGATCAAGCTCATCGAAACTAGGTTCGAATAACGAGGCCCCAGCAATGCCGTAAGTTTGACCACTGTATTTTGATAAGTACGTTGGAAGATTGGATTTGACAACTGCTAGTTTTTCGATCCCTAAGGTTTCTAAGCCGACTTCGTCTAAAATATCTAGAATGCCATAATCAAAGACGGCCACGTTTTTTGGATTAACCGGAACCACCTCACTGATGGTTTCTTTTGTTGCATTCTCATCGGTTCTTGAATCCGCTTTGGTTACTTCTTGAGTAATTGTGATTGTCTCAAAATCATCGTCTTTATCATCAACAATGTTGACACATCCCGTTAAAACAACAATACTAAGTATTAAAATCAAACTGCTAATTATTTTTTTCATATAAGAACCTTCTTTTCCTCTTCTTGATAATAGATACAATATTTTTTTCCATTCACACCAGCAATGCAAAATTCATGATCATACACATAATCGAGTGTCTTTTTATCCATGATTTCATCTGGGCTACCTTCTTTGATGATTTTCCCATCTTTCATTGCCACAATGTGATCTGCAAAAGTCGCTGCTATATTGATGTCATGTAGCACAATAATGACGGTCTTCCCTAGTTTTTTAACCAAGTTTTGCAAAATCAACATCATATCAACCGCATACTTCATGTCTAAGTTGTTTAAGGGTTCATCTAATAACACGTATTTGGTGTCTTGAGCCACAATCATCGCAATATAAGCCCTTTGTTTTTGTCCACCTGATAAGTGATTAATCGATTTGTTTTCGATTTCTTTAAGGCGCATAAACTTAATTGCCTCATCGATTTTTTCCTCATCAATCTTGGATAAATTCCCCTTAGAGTGTGGCCATCTTCCAAACGTCACGAGTTCCCGTACCGTCAAATTCACATTGATTTGATTGGTTTGTTTTAGAATTGCGATCATTTTTGCGTAGTCAACGGGTTTGATTTTCTTTTGTTCAATTCCGTTAATAAAAACCTCACCAGAATCTTGTGATAACAGCCTTGAAACGACACCAAGTAATGTTGATTTACCAGCACCATTTGGACCAATTAGTGCCGTTACCGCACCATCTTTTATCGTTAAATTCACGTCATCTAAAACCACAAGTTGATCGTATTTTTTATTTAAATTCTTAATTTCAATCATTTCTTATTCTCCTTTAAAAGCAGATAAATCATGTATAGTCCACCAATTAAATTGATGAATACAGCCAAGCTTGTATTCAGTCGGAACGTTTGTAAAACAAACTGTCCGCCAACTAGAAAAATCACACCAGCAAGCGTACTTAATATTAAGATTGGTTTATGGAAATCTGTTTTCAATCGTTCTCTTGCTAAATTCACAGTAATTAATCCTAAGAACGTCAATGAACCAACCAGTGCGGTAGATACAGAAATCATGATTGCAATATATATCAGACTTCGATTCGTTACTCTAAGGTAATCAACACCTAACCCCTTAGCTTGATCCTCTCCTAAATTCATTATGTCAAAGTATTTAAGATCACGTAACATCAATACCATGACCACAAGTGTAATCGGTAATGCCAAATACCACAAGATATCGGTATTCATGTTATTTAAACTAGGCATCGTATTTGAAACGACTGTTACGAAATCATCCGGGTCAATAATACGGCTTAAAAATGAGGTAAGTGATGACATTAATGTTCTAAACACTAGTCCCACTAGTAATAACAGTGCCAGGTTATTCTTCCCCTTGCGAAGAATCAATCCGTAAAGTAAAAACGAGAATAGTACCATAAACATCGTTGTGATTATAAAATTATAATAAGGGTTAGAAATAAGCGTACTAAATCCACCAAAAACAAACACAATCACTGTCTGAGTCAAAACAAACGTCGAATCAAAACCAATCATAGATGGTGTTAAAATTCGATTTTGGGTCATCGTTTGAAACTTAAGACTCGAAATTGCCATAATTGCTGCGATCATGATCATCGCAACCACTCTAGTCGATCTTCTTGATAATCCCCTTGTTAACTGCCCTATGGTGATTTGTTCTAGACCAACTAACCAATAAAACAGATAAAGGACAACCACACTTAACGCAATCGCGCTAAAAATGAAATACGTCTTTGTTCGATTACGCATGATTTACCCTCCGATAGATGAGGAATAAGAAAACCACACTACCAATGACACCCATGGTTAGTGAAATTGGAATCTCATATGGGTAGATGATTAAACGCGAAAAGATATCAGCGAATAACACAAATACACTACCAAACAAGCTGACGTCAAAGATGGTTTTTTTCAGATTGTCTCCATAATAAAGACTAATCAAATTCGGTACTACTAAGCCAATAAATGGTATCGAACCGACAACCACGTAGGTTGAGGCCGTAATCAATGAAATTACAACTAACCCGACCATCAGAGTTTTTTGATAATTAACACCTAAATTCTTTGCGAAATCCTCACCAACACCGATGATGTTAAACTGAACCATGTAGATAAACCCAATCATGAGTGGCACAATCACGACATAGAGAAGTTCATAATTCCCTGATACAATCGACGAAAAGCTTCCTATGCCAAAAGTTTGAATGAACTGTGTTAGGTTAAATTGATAAGCGATAAATGACACAATAGAGCCAATAATTCCCGCAAACATCATCCCAACAAGCGGTACATAAATCGCGTTTTTAAATTTGATTCGACTTAAAATCGACATAAAAACAAACGCCCCAAGTACAGCAAATAAAAACGAAAATACCATTTTAAAGGTTAGTGATAACGACCCGAAAAACACGAAGGCAATCAAAATACCCAATTGTGCAGAATCGGTAATTCCAACAACCGATGGTGAGACAAATTTATTTTTTGAGATGGTTTGCATAATCAACCCAGAAACGCTCATTGAGGTAGCCGTTAATATGATCGCTACCGTACGCGGTAATCTTGAGTTAAAAACAATGAACCAAGCCCTTTGATCTAAACTTAATAAATCTTTAATATTGACATCAACAACACCCGTTGCTAAGGACAATATTGTTAATATGACAAATGCGATAACAAGCATTACTCGCTTTTTCAAAAAAACGCCACCTTTATTGTTCTATTTCATTTCTACAACGTAAATTATATACAGTTATAAAGCCTATTTCAAAAGAAACGATAACCTTTCTAAATAACGGCCTTATTCATACTAAAATACTAAAAAAGAACCCTTTTTACGGGTTCTTCTTAATTTTTGATACGTCGAAGTTATTTTTATTTTTTATTAAAATTAATTATTTTTCCATACCCATCAATTGAGAACACTTTGATACTAGCGACCTCAAATAAAAATGGTAAATCCGTATCAATAATTTCCTTACCATACATTCCACCAACGGCTTGATTGATAATCAAGTAATATGGTTTGTTAAATGGATATTCATTTGGTGTATCCGTCTCTTTCTTTTCTAGATGAAATATCTCTTCGTAATCCACTTGAAACGACAAATAGTTTGGATGCCACTCTAAAATAAAATCGTGAAACGTATCGGATAAATCTGGAAGTTCAATTTTACCACCTAAATCCGTTTGGATTCGATGATTAAAGGATTGGGTGTGGATCGCACAAGTTGATTGTCGTGGCTGATTACCCGCATACTCCATTAAATCAATCTCACCGCATTTTGGCCAACCAACTTCACTTATGTCCTCACCTAAAAACCAAATCGCAGGCCATGAGCCTCTGCCTTTTGGTAGTTTCGCTCGAATGACAAACCTGCCATACATAAAATGAACCTTATTTTTTGTATTAATACGTCCAGAAAGGTATTTGCAAGGTGAATCATTTAAGGTTGCTTGTAATTGTAATGCCCCATCTTTAACTATGACATTTTCTTTTTGATCGGTGTAACACTGTTTTTCGTCATTGTGCCACCGATCGCCCACTTCAATTGTCCAAATCGATTCGTTTGGTTTGCCTTGATAGTCAAAGGATTCTTCAAATAACAATTGTTTTTCTTTCATTTAAGACACCTCTATCTCTTGTACTATTTTAGCACAAATCCGTTATGTAAGCTGATGATTTGTTCCATAATTACATCAGGTAGAGGAACTTTCCAGCCTCTTACCCATACTACTTTTTTTATATAAGCCGTTAGTTATCGTAAGGGCTCTTTCTTTGGTCATTGATGAAACGCTTGACATAAAAAAGGAAATTCGCCTGATTTGTCGGTTTTTGATTGGTAATGACGTAATAAATACGTGTTTTATCGTGACTGATAAAAACGTAAAGTGTTGTCTTTAAATTTGATTCAAGCAAAGGTTTGTAGTAACAATCATAGAAATCAATTCCACAAGCGGTTGAGTTCGAATCAAAGTCAGCGTCATTTTCAATCTCTAATTCGATTATTTGATCATAAGTAACCGCCATAGAGATTGAAAATGCGTCCTGAAAACCAAATATTGAGGAAATACGAACTAAGGTGTATTCGTAAGAAAGAACGTCTTCTTTTGCAGGAAGTAGGTGACGCCAATGTATACCATCATCTTCTACTAATGGGTCGTATAAGCCATAGTAATCGATGTCTCTTGTATAGCTTGCTAACGATCTTGTCTCCTTAATTGAAACAATAAGTCCACCAATTCCTGTGAAGACAAGAATAACAAAAATCATCGATCCAGTAAATAAAACATTGATGTCCTTTTTTCTTAACACGACATAGAGTGAGAAAGCATATAAAAACAAGAAAGCTAATACGACAAATGAAAAAGTCAATCGATAGTTTCCATACCCAACCGCATACAAATAATCACTTTTCAATTCCGGATTTAATCCAAAGTAAGTCAAACGTCCATAGCTATAACACAAAACTAAAACGCCAACTAATGCAAATAACAGCGCTTGGATAAACCCTTTTTTCGTCGTTGTGATTTCTTTCAATCGATTTAGTTTCATTAAATTACCCTCACACACTCTAACTTACTTAATTGATTATATCACATTTAAACTAGATAGAAAATCACTACTTATAAAATAATTATCAACCTCATCAGTTAGATACACCACTGGTTAAAAAGGAAAAAAACAGAGGATCAAAAAGACCCTCTGTTCCTATCATTTTATTAGACTCTGTTAATGAGCCATTTTTGTTTTTGCCAGTTCGCTTGAAATCTCGCCAGCTGAGGTTAAAGCTTTCTTAGTAATTAATGGCCCAACCATTTCATAAACAAACGTTGCAGCTAAGACAACCGCACGAATTTCTTTTGCATGTTCAGGAATGACACCTGCAGCAACGATCGTCAAACCAATCGCTACCCCGGCTTGAGGAATTAAGCCAAACCCTAGGTAACGCTTGACGTTTGGACTACCTTTGGCAATAGTTGCCCCAAGATAAGCACCTGAAAGTTTACCGATCACACGACCTAGAATGTAGATAACACCAATACCGCCTACGGTTAATAAGACATTTAATTGTAGTTCTGCGCCACTTAAGACGAAAAACATAATAAAGATTGGTGGGGTGACGCGATCAATTAAATACATCACTGTATCAATGATTGATTCTTTGGTTAAGTTTGTAAATATCGCACCAAGCATCATGCAAGATAGTAAGCTCGAGACTTCAAAACCAGGCGCAAAATGATGAACAATTTCGGTCATTGCGATTGTAATAAATATCAACGCAAGTATCAGTGAGATGCGGTTTCCACGGCCTGTAAACCATCTTAGACCATAAGATAATACAAGACCGACAAGTGCACCAATCCCAAGACTTGCTAATATTTCGATAAATGGTTTAATAATCATCCATGCAAGGTTTGATTCTCCCGTGTTTCCAATCGATTTTGCAATGGCAACAAACAACCCAAAGAATACAATTGCGGTTGCGTCATCGATTGCAACAACACTTAATAAATTCTCTGTCACTTCACCTTTGGCTTTGTACTGTTTGATTACCATAATGGTTGCCGCTGGTGCGGTAGCCGCCGCGATTGCTGAAAGTACTAAGGAGAACTTAAATTCAAACCCAAACAGGATTAAAAGGAAAAATACCACTAAAATTGCAAATAATGATTCAAAAATTGCAATGACCACCGGTAATTTTCCGACGCGTTTAAAGTAAGATAACTGAAATTCAGTCCCAATTGAAAACGCAATAAACCCCAAAGCGATTTCTGCAATCACATGCATTTCTTCAAGGATGCCCTCAGGCACTAAATCAAAACCTGATAATGAGATCAATGGTCCAATTAATAGACCACCAAGTAAATACCCTGTAACGTTGGGTAAATTAAATTTTTTTGCCAGCTTACCAAATAGTAAGCCAGTTATGATAACTAAAGACATGTACGCTAAAATCATTTGTGTTTAAACCCTCTAACGTAGTCAACAGGTATTGTAAACAATATCCCGGTGTTTGGTTCATCTAAGTTACCAACCACTTCTTCAATAATCTCTTCAACTCTTTCAACATTTTTTTCTGATGTTACCATCATCAACGTTTTATTGTCTTTCTTTGTATCTTTTAAAATCTGTCTTAATGAACCAAAAATGTTGCTTAACGATTCATCGTTTGAACTAATAAGGCTTGTCGCCATTCCAGAGGAACTAAATACCGTTGCACCCGTTAAGTGCTCTTCAGCTAAACGCTTGAGTAAGCGATCTAGTTTTTCTGGTTTGTTTAAAATAAAAACAAGTAATTTCATAAACTCAACTCCTAACGATTTTTAATTATACGCTCATCTTGAAAAATTTCAATACTAAATTAGAAAAAACCGCTTTCTAACTGACGGTTTGTTTTAAAAGATTCAATTCTTCCTCGAGTATTTTTACCCGTTTCATCAGTTCTTCTAGGGTTGGTTCTTGACTGATGACTTTTTTCCCATCTTTTTTGATTAATCTTGCAGGATTGCCATAGACCACACTATTTTCATCTACGTCGTGTTTGACTACGGAATGTGCACCAATAATCGAGTTCTTTCCAATTGTAATGTTTCCGATAACACTGGAATTCGCATAAATCGTTACCCCATCTTCGATGTTAGGGTGTCTCTTACCATGCGTTGTTACACCATTCGATCCTAGTGTAACCCCGTGGAATAACACCACGTTATTCCCAATAACCGCGGTTTGACCGATCACAACCGATGCCCCGTGATCGATAAATACACCTCGACCAATTTTTGCCTCAGGATGAATGTCAACGTTTGTAAAAAAACGGCCTAGATTAGAAATAAACCTTGCCAATCCTCTTAAACGAAGCAGACTGACTGCGTGGGCAAATCGGTAAAACATCAGCGCATGAATGCCTGGATAAGTTAGTAAGATACAAAACTTTGATGGCGCTGATGGGTCGTTTTTCTTTGCCATTCTAATATCCGCTCTTAAATGACTAAACCACATGATTAAATACCCCGGTCGATAAATAGCGTTCCCCTGTATCAGGTAGAATAACGATCGCACGTTTGCCGTGGTTCTCTTTTTTCTTTAACGCCATTACCGTTGCGTGTAGAGCAGCACCGGATGAAATTCCGACAAAGACCCCTTCGAGTTTTGCTACTAATCTAGTCATAATCATGGCGTCTTCATCACTCACCGTCATGATTTCATCAATGACGCCTCTTCTAAAAATCGGTGGTACAAAGCCGGCACCGATGCCCTGAATCTTATGTGATCCACTTTGATTTCCAGACAAAACAGCTGAGTTTGAAGGCTCTACCGCAATCACTTTTACGTTTGGCAACTGTTCTTTTAATACCGTTCCAACCCCACTGATCGTGCCACCCGTACCGACGCCTGCTAAAAATAAATCAAATTGTCCATCGGTATCTCTAATCACTTCAAGTGCGGTTGTTTTCTCATGCATTCTAACGTTCGCTTCATTATCAAACTGCTGAGCCATGACGTAACGTTTGTCTTGTTCTAGTTGATTATTACAATAAGCTATCGCGCCTTTCATTCCGTCCTTCATATCCGTTAAAACGACCGTTGCACCAAGCGCCTCTATAATTTGAATGCGCTCTTTTGTTACTGAACTTGGCATCACAATGGTTAATCGATAGCCACGTTGTGCACAGACAAAAGCTAGTCCCACGCCTGTGTTACCTGAGGTGGGTTCAATAATGATGGTATCTTCTTTAATTAAATCTTTTTCCTCTAAGTTTTCAATTAATGCCAAACCAAGTCGATCTTTCACACTTGATAATGGATTGAACCTTTCAACTTTGGCGATAATTTCACCTTCGATGTTAAAATAATTGGCTAACTTGCAAAGCCTAACTAGCGGTGTATTTCCAATTAATTTCGTATAATCCTCGTATATTTTCATCAGATAACCTCATTTCACACTTATTTTATACAAATTCAAAATAAAACGCAAATAGATTCATCTTTTTTCCTTAGGATATCTCTTTTTGATATTGTATAATAGATAAGAGGTGCTATTTATGACGATTAAACGATTTACACTTGGAGCTGTTCAATCAAACTGCTATGTTCTACACATCAATAACAAAGCCTTAGTCATTGATCCTGGCTACGAATCTGATCTTGTGCCTAATTACCTAACTACTCATGCACTTGACGTCGAAATCATTTATATCACACATGGTCACTTTGATCACATCGGTGGCGTTAATCAATTAAAAACCATTTATCCAAATGCGAGCGTCTATGCCCCTTTATTAGACGCCGAATTGATGGATAAAGATTATGGCATTCAAACGATTGAGAAGGTCATGGTCGATTTTTATATCAAGGAAGCGGATTTTCAAGTTCTTCCTTTTTCACAAAAACCATTTAGAGTTCTTTATGTGCCTGGTCACTCAAAAGGGTCTACTGCACTTTATGCACAAGGTATTTTATTTAGCGGCGACACGTTATTTCGAGGCAGCATCGGTAGAACCGATTTATATTTAGGCAATTTTGATGAATTAATCCATTCCATCAAAACTTCCCTTTATACCCTACCTGAGGACACCATTGTCTATCCTGGTCATGGGTTTCAAACAACCATCAATCAAGAAAAAAAATATAACCCTTTTGTTAGAGGGTAGTTACTAGAGGAAGTACCTATGAAAAAAATAGAGCGTTTTTTAAATTCAAATTATTATCTCATTCTCATTACACTCATCGGGTTTTTAACTTGGGTAATGAAGGATGATTATCAACAATATAACGAGTATGGTATGCTTTTACTCTTAATTCCAATGTCACTGATATTCATGTTGTTTGAAAACACCATGTATACGATGCCATTGTTTGCAACCCTACTCTACATCTACAACGTTCAAGGCATGAATCTTGAGACAATCAGTGGTTTTCACTTCGTCTATGTGTTGTTCTTCTTTTTAGTGATTGGTCCTATTGTCCACTTGATTCGGTTTAAACCAACGTTCAAAAAAGGCGCATTATTCCTTGCCTTCTTCTTATCTGCACTAGCGCAAATATTATCAATTTTCTATGTGAAGGTCACACCAACCTACCTACAAATCTCACTTTTCGGTTTCTTTTATTTGTTGCTTTATGTGTTTTTTGTGAGCACATCAAAACCATCCTTAGCGTATGTCATGAAAATCATGTTTTTCATGAGTTTACTCTTAAGTGGGGAGATTTTATTTAATATCTATCAAGGATTTCAATCCTACGGCATTGAAATTGGAATTAAAGAACGCATTAAACTAGGCATGAAAACGTCCTGGGGTCGTGGCGATTACGGTTGGGGCAATATCAATGACGTTGTTATCCACCTCGTTTTAATGATGCCTTCACAAGTGTATTATCTCCTCAAATATCCAAAACGCTTGGTTCTATGGTTTTTCCCGCTACTAAGTAGTTTTACCATCTTCTTATCTGCTTCAAGAGGCGGCTATATTTCACTAGGTCTTTCCATCTTATGCTTCGCAGTCATACTCATTCGCTACGGTAAGAGACACACCTATTACAACGGATTGATCGCTCTTGTTGTCACAGGCCTAATTCTAATTAAATTTCCTGTGCTTGTTGAGACCGCTGTTGAGGTCTTTATGCAAGGTGGTCTTGATGATTTAGATCAGTTCTCCTCTTCAAGAATCACATTATACAAGCACGCTGTTGAATTATTCAAACAGTACCCGATTTTTGGTGCTGGTTGGGAATCAATGACCGACATTGGTAATCCAAATCGAATTCAAGTCTTTCATTCAACGTTGTTTCACACCATGGCGGTCATGGGAAGCTTTGGTTTAATCGCACTAGTTGTCTATTTCTATCAAACTTACCGATTAATGATTGAAAAAAGAAAATTTGAAGTCCTCTTTATTATGATTGGTGTAACTGTGACACAAATTCATGGCTTAATTGATAATACACAGTTCATGCTTGTTTACACATTCATCACGATCATACTAATGGTCTCAATCGAAAATAATACCCAAATAGAAACAAAAACCGTGCCTATCCTGAATTAATCAGAAGGCACGGTTTTTCTTTATTTTAATTTTAAAACTACGACTGTTTCATTTTCTACGGTACGATAAAACATTTTTACTGGTTGGACACTTTCAACCTCATAGACTTCTTTTAGATACATCAAATCTCTTGAAAGTGATTTAAGATCACAAGAAGCGTAGATGATTTTATTGACAGGGTTTTTAATTAGGGCATCAATAATCGTTTGGTTAAGCCCCGCCTTTGGTGGGTCAAAGACGATAACATCCGCTTTTAACTCATCTGTTTTCAATGCATCTTCAACGGTTTGTTCAAGTATTTCTAAGTTCTTGATGTGATTTACCTCAATCGATTCTTTTGCGCTAATTACGGCGTCGTGATTAGATTCAATCGAAATCACTTTACTAGCGACATCACTAACGTATTGTCCGATTGAAGATACACCTGCGTAAGCATCAATAACAACGTCATTCTGATCAACATTGGATTTGATGTAATCATACATTAAAATGGACGCTTCAAAATTGATTTGAAAAAATGCTTGTGGGTATAATTTAAACTTTAAGTGTTCAAATTTAACGTCTAGTGTTCGTTTTCCTTTTAAGAAAATATTTCTATTTCCTAAGTTTTTGGCTGAGTCTTCTTTAATATTTTGATAAATCGATGCTGATTCATAGTTTTCTAAGAAAAACTCTTTTTCTTTCCATTGTTTCTTAGAGGTAACAAAAATGGTAAGCACTTCAATCCCATTGGTCCTAAGAACGATGTGTTCTAAACTACGATCGGTTAATGTGACGGTAGAGAACAGTTTGTTTAATTGCTTGATTTTCTCATTTATCACTGGTAAAGCCAAAATGTCTTCATCAATTTGATTTAATTTGTGCGATTTATTTTCAAACACACCTAAGTTTAAGCGATCATTAAAAAATCGAACATGAAGTGTCACTTTATTTCGGTAGTTTGTTTCTTTACTTCCGGCTAACGTCTGATTCACTTTCACGTCAAGGTCGCTGATTTTTTTTATCGTTTCTTTAGTAATGCGTTCTTGCCATATTAATTCCTCTTTTGGATTTAGATGATAGAGTGTTGCATTCGGGTATGTCAACGTCGAAAATCGATCAATTGAAGGTTCAATTATCGAAACAATCTCACCTTCACAATAGTTTTTTTTGACCTTTTTGATGCGGACAATCGCCTTCTCATCTTTAAGTAACTTGGGTACAAATACAAGTAAATCATTTAATTTACAAATGCCTTGTCCTTGATAGTCAAGTTCAAAAGCGGTTAATTCATAAGTGTTATTTTCAATCATTTATTTTTTTCCTTTATAGAAGTAAGCCATGCCTGCCTCTGCTGTTTCTTTGTATTTTGGGTGCATATCTAAACCAGTTTGATACATGGTTTCTATTATCATATCGAATGATATTTTCCTCGTATCGCTTAAGAAATAAGATAACCCTGAGGCATTAATTGCACGAATCGCAGCCACTGCGTTTCGTTCAATACATGGAATTTGCACATAACCATCAATTGGATCACAGGTTAGCCCTAGATGGTGTTCCATTGCAACCTCGGCTGCGTATTCAATTTGGTCAATGGTTTGTCCTTCAACGTAAGCGTGTGCGCCAGCCGCCATGCTACATGCTGAACCTACCTCGGCTTGACAACCACCGACTGCCCCACTGATGGTGGCGTTGTGTTTAATCAGATTACCGATTAAGCCCGCAACCGCTAGTGATTCAATTAGTTTTGATTCATTAACTTGCTCTACTTCTTTTAAAAAGTATAATACGGCTGGTAAAACACCTGAGGCACCACACGTTGGTGCGGTTGTAATAATACCACCAGCGGCATTTTCTTCACTCGCAGCAAACGCGTAAGCGGAAACCAAACGATTTTGTTTAACCGAGTGACTTTCGGCTTCATTTCGTTTCTTGATTAACGTTGATGCTTTTCTCTTTACCTCTAAATCACCAGGTAAAACACCTTCAGTCACTAACCCTTTTTCGACTGTTTGTTTCATGGTTTGCCAAACAAAAGACAAAAACTCATCAATTTCAGGTCCTTCAACTTCCCTAACGTACTCATACAAACTGATTTCTTTTTCTTTTGCATAAGCGGCAATTTCTAAAAATGTGTGATGTGGATAAATTGATTCATTTCTAGAAATCTCATTGCCATAAATAATATCACCACCACCCACACTTTTAACTTCGATTTCATCTAGTAAGTCGTCGTCTTTAAAGACTTTAAATACCATTGTGTTTGGGTGTTTAGACACATCGATGTGAAACAAAAAAGTAACCGGCACCGGATAAAGTGTTTGTTTTATGATGTAATCCGTAAGATGACCTTTACCTGTTAAGGCAAGTGAATTAAGTAGTGTTACCTCAACGTGAGTCATCTGTTTGTATTTATCTAAAATATCTTGTGCAGCAAACGCAGGACCCATGGTATGACTTGATGAAGGTCCATGTCCAACCTTAAATAAGTGCTTGATTGATTGCATAAGTTAGTCCTTTAGTATGGCTTTGTATTTTTCAATTAAATAATTGACGTAATAATGTGGATCAAACGGCTCTTTAGTTGCGATCAACATGATCTCTTTTGGTGTTTTAAGACCACCAAATTGGTGAATCTTTTCTTTCGACCATTCGTTAATTAAATGGATTTGATTGCTAGAAATCGCTTTTGATATGTCGATGTCTTGATTCATCGCATGATAGATTTGTGCTGCGTAAGCCGTGCCTAGTGCGTAGGTAGGAAAATAACCAAATGACCCGCCTGCCCAGTGAATGTCTTGAAGGACACCTTCTGTGTCTGTTTTAGGCGTTACACCAAGGTATTTTCGATAAAGTTTATTCCAAGTTTTTGGAAGGTCTTTAACCTTTAATTTTCCATTAAACAATTGTTTTTCAATCTCGTAACGAATCATCACGTGTAAAGAATACGTTAGTTCATCCGCTTCGATTCGAATTAATCCTCTTGAAACACCATTAACGTAAGCATAGAACTCATCTAATGTGACCTTTTTAAGTTCTTTTTTAAATATCTCCTGTAGTTTAGGGTAGTGTTGAGCCCAAAACTCATAGCTTCTACCGATCATGTTTTCATAAAGTCTCGATTGTGACTCATGAATGCCCATGGATGTCCCACCATTTAGAAGTGTTTCATCATAAGATTCGTTGACTTGTTGTTCATAGATTGCGTGTCCCATTTCATGAATGGTAGAAAAAATAGATGAAATCAAGTTGTCTTCATGGTAAGCGGTTGTGATTCTAGTATCGGTACTACTAACCCCACTCGTAAATGGGTGGACCGATTCTTTTAACACACCTTTTTTCAAGTCATAACTAAACACATCGAGTAGGTACTTAGAAAATGCACGTTGACCTTCGATTGAAAATTTATTTCTTGTTAATGCTCGATTAAACTTTGGTTTTTTCTTTGTTTTTTCTAATACAAATGGAACTAAGTTCTCTTTTAATGTATCAAAAAATTGATCGTACTCTTTAATACCCATTTCATCTTCGTACATATCAAGTAAGACATCGTATCCCTTTAACGTGTCTGTTTCGTATAATTTGACGACTAAACGGTTAAATTCAACGATTTTTTCCAAGGTCGGTAAAAAGGATTCAAAATCATTGTTATGTTTTGCCTCAGCCCAAACCTTACTCGATTTCGAGAGTAAGACTTGATAATCAATGTAGCTTTCTTTTGGAATCTTCAACAGACGATCAATCGATTTTTTAACTTTTTTAATTTCGATTTTAATCTCGTCATTTAAATCATTTATTTGATCGTACAGATGGTTGATGGCTTCTAATCGCTCTTCTGCCATCTCTAAATCGTATTGTGCAGATGCAAGCACTTCTAATTGATTACTTGCATAATCATTAGAACGTTCTGGTGCTTCGGTTTCTTGATCCCAAGAAATCAGCCACAACGCATAGTCGTACGCTTTAATCTTTTTTCTGTATGTTTGATATATTTCTAAATAATTCATATTCATACCTCTTTTCTTTCATATTGAGTAAATTATAGCATAAAAGGTGATAAAAGCATACAGAAACAAACGGTCTGTATGCTCAAATACTAAATCAAAAACACGGTCGCAAGTGTAAAATACACAATCAGCGAAAAGACGTCATTTAGCGTCGTCATAAATGGACCCGATGCGACTGAAGGGTCAATCTTAAGTTTTTTAAGTATTATAGGGACAAATGCACCTGTAGCCGCGCCGATTAACAAGGCTATAAATAGCGTTAGCCCAATCACCAAACTAATCTCGATGTTTCTAGGTTCATTTTTCGCAAAGACAACCAAAAAGAAGTATGCGATTGCAAAACCAATCATCGAAGAGAATAATGAGTTAATTAATCCGATTACAAGCTCGTTTTTTATGTGCTTATTCATATTTGCATCTGGCTCGTGATTTAACAGTAAAATTGTTTTTGCCAACGATTGGGTAGAAATATTACCGGCGGCGTCTAGAATCATTGGTTGAAACAAGATGAGTAAGACAATTTGCTCAATCGTTGCCTCAAAAAACGAAAGCACCGAAGCCGTAATCAAAGATAAGCCCAAAAGTATCACTAACCATGGTAATCGCTTTTTTGAACGCATCAGTGCGGATGCATTAACATCGTATTCATTAAGTGAGGCCATTTTTCGATAATCTTCTAGTGATTCTTCCTTCAGTAAATCAAGCGCATCCTCGGCGGTTATGATCCCTTTTAACGTGTTGGATTTTGATACAATCGGTAGGGCGTTCGTGTCGTACTTTTGAACCATATCGATTGCCTCTACCACACTTGATTCTTCAAATAATTGAGGGTATTTTGATTTCATCAAGGACTCGATTGTTGCAGGACTTCTTGCGATAATCAGTGCCTTAAGTGATACAACACCAATTAACTTGTTCTTATTATCAACAACGTATAAATCATCAATCATAGTCTCATTTGTGACATTATTAATGACAATCCTCATCGCATCTTTCACATCAATGTCCTTTGATAGTGTTAAATAGTTCGTTCTTTTGAGTTCTTTAAGTGATTTGATCATCCTAACAGCCCCCCAATCACAAACGAAGCGATGCCGTAATAGATGCCGATGGTCGCAATATCAATGACGGTTGTGATCAGTGGTCCTGACGCACTTGCTGGGTCAAGTCCTATTTTATTCACAAGGACTGGAATAATGCTTGATGCAAACGTACCAAAGGCTAAGGATAAGAACACCGATAAAGAAACAATCAGTCCAAAAATAATCGGATCTTCACTTAATGACGGATTAAATGCGATAAATAGATTCGTTACGACAAACGCAATAACCGATAAAACCAATCCAGTCGTTAATCCGCTTAAAAATTCTTCAATGATGTTGTTTTTGATGACGTGTTTTTCTTCTTTGTCCGATAGCATGATTAAACTCACAGTTAAGGTTTGTGTGCCTGCATTACCAACCATTGATAAAATCAGTGGTTGTAAAATGATGATAATGGTATACGCACTGATGGTTGCTTCAAAACTCAAGCTGAGTCTTGCAATCGGAAGCGATAATACCATTAATAAGGCGAGCCAAGGTAAGCGAGTAATCGCACTCATCAAAGGTTTTGTTTGTGAATCCTCACTAAGCATGGTTAACTTTTGAAAGTCTTCGATGATTTCTTCTTCATAAGCATCAATCGCGTCATCAAACGTAATCATGCCGAGTAAGACGTTTTGGTCATTTAATACCGGCATTTCATAGATACCTTCTTCTTGAATTAAATCAGTGACTTCTTCAAGGTCATCGGTATCATAGACAAAAAGTGATGTTTCATAAAGTGCTTCAACTTTCATTGGGCTTTTTGCTTTTATCAGTTTTTTTAAAGGTAATACCCCTAAAAATGTGTCGTGTTTATCCACAACAAAAAGTTGATTAATACTTTCAACCTCAGGGGCAAGTAAAACCAATTTTTTCATCGCATCCTTTACATCCATCTCAGCCGTCACACTGATTAAATCAGGGGTCATGATAGACCCTGCTTGATCATCTAGATAATCAATTAGCTGTTCAATGTCTTCTTTGGTTTCATCATCAAGAAGTTCTAGGAGTTCTTCTTGCTGATTCTCTTCTAGTTCATTTAATATGTCTGTGATGTCATCTGGTTCCATATGATAGAAGATGTCTTTTGTTTCTTGAAGGTTTAACTCTTCGATCACATTCGCAGCATCAAGCGGTTCTAGATAGGCAAGCAAATCCGCTTTTTGTTCATCGGTTAACAGTTGAAACAATGCTTCCTTTTCTACCGTTTCTAATGATTCATACAATTCAACTAAATCGGAGGCATGTAGACCAACTAAGTAATCCTTTTGCTCTTCAATCGAACGATTAAAAAATGCTTCTTTCATGTTTTTCCCTCCCTCATATAAAAACAATCTGGCTAGTTTTATCATAGCACAGATTGTGATTATTTTGATTTAATTTAAACGTCTTATTATCGTTATTTAAATCCTTTACTCGTATTGTAGTTGATATAAACTATAATAGAGACCTTTTCGTTTTAATAACGCTTGATGGTTACCCATTTCTTTGATTTCACCTTTTTGCATCACAATGATTGTGTCTGCGTGCTGAATGGTGGATAATCGGTGAGCAACAACGAGCATTGTATTGACTGCCATCATTTTTTCTAATGAGGTTTGAATGAGTGATTCCGTCTCCGAGTCAATGTTCGCCGTGGCCTCATCTAAAATCATTAACGACGGTTTATAAACAATTGCTCTTGCAAAGCTTAAGAGCTGGCGTTGTCCTGTTGAAAAATTATTCCCACGTTCTCTAACAATGTGATCATAACTATCATCAAGTTTATCGATGAACGTGTCTGCCCCCACATATTTTGCTGCTTCAATCACTTCTTCTTGAGAAATTGAATCGTCATTTAATGTGATATTTGATTTAATAGATCCTGTGAATAAGAAGACATCTTGTGGCATTTGACCAATGAATTTTCTTAGACTTGAACGTTTAATCTGTTTGATGTCAATCCCATCAATTAAAATCTGACCTTGATTAATTTCATAGTTTCTAACAATTAAGCTCATAATCGTGGTTTTACCACTCCCTGTTGCACCAACAAATGCCACGGTATCATTAGGATTCACCTTGAAACTCACGTCTTTTAATACCCATTCATCTTCAACGTATTTAAACCAAACGTTCTTAAACTCGATTTGCCCCGAAAACGATTCTAATTCAATCGCATCTTCACTATCACTAATCTCAGGTGTTGTGTCTAGAACATCAAAAATCTTTTCCGCCGATGCCATAGCACTTTGTAAGACGTTAAACTGCTCTGCGAGTTGTTGAACCGGTTCAAAGACGTCCTTAGCGTATTGATATAACATAGCAAGCAAACTGATTTGTGCGACCACAAAGATTAAACTTTGACCAGCTGCGATTGATTTGATGATTTCTTGAGTCATCAAATAAAGAACCAAGATGGATGCCAATGAGGCAAACAAAAACATGATTGGACGGTAGATCGCAAATACAAGCAATTCTTTGTAATAACTCTTCTTAAGGTTTCTGTTTTTCTCTTTAAATTCATTCATCTTCTTCTCTTCTTGATTAAAGATTTGCGTCAGCTTAATACCTGAAATGTTCTCATTTAAAAACGCATTGATTTCAGAGACATTATTGCGAACGGTACGATATGAAAGACGAGAAACTTTTCTAAAAATCATTGTAGCGATAACAACAAAAGGAAATAATAACGCCATCATAAGGGCAACCCTAAAGCCAATCGCAAGCATAATAACGTAAAGCGTAATCATTAGTAGGGTGTTTCTAATTAAAGAAACGATCACCGAGGTATACATTTCTGATAACGTATTGGTGTCATTGGTTACACGAGTGACAAGTTTACCAACTGGAATGCTATTGATTTGGTTATTTGATAAACTTTGAATGTGCAAGAATACCTCTTGTCTTATGTTATAAACAATCTTCTGGCCACTGGTTTGTAAGAGCCAGTTTTGAAGGTAAATGACCACAGAGACCATCATGATAATCGCTAAAAACGCAACACCGATTAACACAAGGTACTTGATTTTATCATCGTATGCAATGGGTGAACCAATCAAACGAATGATCAAACCTAATAGCACGGGTGCTAAGGATGAAATACCGACTTCAACTAAAATCAACACTAATGAAATGATAAAATTTTTCTTATAAGGTGAGGCGTATTTTAATAAACGCCCAACAATTTGTTTATCGGTCTTAAATATGGTGGTTTCATTAAAATCTTTCATGTTTAAACCCCCTCAACCACGTGTTCAAGTTCTTGGCGTTTAACCATGTCTTGATACACACTATTACGACTCAATAGTTCGTCATGAGTCCCGACATCCAGTAATCTACCTTTTTCTAGTAACACAATCTTATCCATCTTTTTAATGGTTGAGATTCTGTGTGCAATGATTAAAGTCGTTTTTCCTTGACGTACTTTCTTTAAATTAGATAAAATCGCTTCTTCGGTTTTAGTATCTACCGCTGAGACACTATCATCTAGAATTAGAATTGGTGCGTCTTTGGCAAGTGCTCTTGCAATTGAAACACGTTGTTTTTGACCACCGGACAAGGTAACACCACGCTCACCTAGTACTGTATCAAACCCATCTTTAAAATCCATGATGTTCGTAAAGACATCAGATAACTTAGCGGCTTCGATTACTTGTTCTTTTAACATATTATTTTCGCTAAATCCGATGTTTTTTTCAATAGTATCGGAAAATAGAAAGTTATCTTGTGGTACATAAGCGATGTTTCTTCTTACGTCCTTAACCGAAAGTCGCATTAAGTCATGGTCATCTAGAAAGATGCTTTGATCGTCAACGTTATATAACCTTAACAGCAAGTCGACTAGTGTCGATTTCCCACTACCTGTACGGCCTAAAATACCAACCGTTTCTCCTGCATTAATCGTTAGCGATATATTTTCTAATACCATTTGATTCAAGTCATCTGGGTAGGAGAAGGTTAAGTTATCAAAGCGAATGTTTCCTTTTAAGCGATCAATCGGTGTGACATCTTTATCCACAATTGACGGTTTTTGGTTGAAAAATTCATCTAAACGTTTTTGTGACGCCGAAGCTTGTGAACGAATATTTGCGAACTGAGATAACGCCATGACAGGCCAAATCAGTGTGGTAAACAGTGTAAAGTATTCTGTGATTTCACCACTGGTTAACCCACCGTTTAACGCCACATATGCCCCAAAGCTAAGAATAACTAAAATCGTTAAATTAATGAACACATTAATGACGACATTGACAACAATCATTGTTTTGACAAAATCCACGTGCTTGTTGTAAAATTCATCGTTCTTATCTTTAAAGAAATACGCTTCTTTCATTTCCTTAACAAACGCACGAATCACTTGAAAACCAGAAAAACTTTCTTGTGTAAAGTCATTGATCTTTTCAAATGCATCTTGACGAAGTTTAAACTTCATCTTCATTTTCTTTAATATAAACACCATCACGACACCCATTAATAACATTGGTACAACGGCCATTAAGGTTAGTGTGACCGACAGTTGAGTCATTTTAATAATGACCATGGTACCTAAAAATAAGGAGTCAACAATCATTAACACCCCTGGTCCAAACGCCATACGAATGGCCTCTAAATCATTGGTAAAGTAGGTCATGATACCACCGACTTTTTCTTTTTGATAATAATCTTGTCCAAGACTTTCTGCGTGTTTAAATAAATCATTTCTAATGTCGTGCTCAATTGAGCGTGACGCACCAAATACGGTAATACGCCATAAGAATCTTCCGATGACCATGACGAGAATCATCCAGATGATTGTAAATATCATTTGATTGATTTTCTTAGTTGCTAATGTTTCAACAAACGTTAATTCACCAGCACCATATTCTCTTAATGTGTCGATAATATTTCCATAAATACCCGGAATTTGAACTTGAATATAGTCTACTGCAATTAGTGCAGCAATCCCTAAGATAAAAGCTATTCCATATTTAAGGTAGTATTTACTAAAATGTTTTCCAAAAATCATTTCTTACCCCTCTACAATTTCTATATAATTTACTATTCTACCACAATTTTAACAATATCTCCATCCGCAGATGTGATATCGACTAATTCCCCTAACTGTCCTTCTTCTGCCATTTGAATGATTTGATCAATATCAATTTGATTCATGATGTCTTGATCGACACCACTCATTTTAAAACTACCTGATTTAAATGCTGCTTTTGCAAACTTCAATGGTAAGTTTACGTTGACTTTGTCACCATCAGCAGATAGAATTCGAATTTTTAGTGACAAGTTTTTTGGATCGACCTTGTATTTCGGTACAATCACTTCGACGCTGTTATCTTTTTCTTTTGATTGATCAAGTGCACGAAGTAAGCGATCGGCTTCCTCAATCGAAATAATACCATCTTTAACCATTTCTAATATTCTTAATTTTTCACTCATTTCCTTATTCTCCTTATGTTATTTTAATTTTTTGAGTAGTTCTTCTGCTTTTTCAATCGAAATTGCACCGGTTCTAATTTGTTCGATAATCTCACTTCTTTTTTCTTCAAGTTCTTGCGATTTTTGGTCGACTTTATAACCCATCGCGGTTGAAACTTCATCGAGTGTCTTTTTCACGGTTGGATAAGATATCCCTAGTTCTTTTTCAATCATTTTAATGTTGCCTTGATTTTTTATAAACACCTCAATAAAATATTGGTGTTCCTTAGATAAGTAGTCAAATTTGGATAATTGAAACTGTCCTCGGATAATCACCTCACTATTTTTACTTCTGACTTCGGTGACCACTAAGTCGACACCACACAAATCAAATGCTTTTGTAATATCTTTCATCTTTACACACTCCATATCTGAAACATAAATTGTTCCGTTTTACTTTCAACATCAATTAACATGGTATGTCGGTTGATGTCTTTTAAGCTTTTAACCAAATCATTAAAATTGATTTGTTCAATGTCGATTTTGCCATTGATGTTTTTATATCGATACAAAAACTTCGACAGCCATTTTAAAAGTGAAATTGGAATTCTAGGTGGCACAATGATTAAGCTTCCTTTAATGATTACCAATTTAAATCCTCTTGATTTTTTGAATCGTTTTTTCGATACAAATTGATTTTTCTTGATCGGTATCCCTTGTTTGTAATCAAGGTACTCACTAACTGTGAGTTCTTGTTTTTCAACTTTTTTTAGTAGTTTTTCGTCTTTCATCTTACCACCTCTACACATAGTATAGCATTAATTTAAAAATTATCAACCGTTTTATTAATATTTTTAATGTTGAAATTGATTTTATTAATTTTTAACAGTGAAATGATTAATTCTACACTTTTTTTACCAATGTGGATGATATTTTTGATTGAATGCGTTATAATTAGTTAACAGAGGAGTGAATATTATGACTGTATTAGAACGTTTATTAACTTATGTTTCAATTGATACACAATCGGATCCGACTTGCGATTTATGCCCATCAACAGAAAAACAAAAAGACCTTGGAAGACTTTTAGTGGCTGAACTAGAGGCTATGGGTTTAAATGCTTTTATGGATTCGCACGGGTACGTCTATACAAAGATTGAAAGTAACCTAGATTACGAGGTCGATGCCATTGGGTTTGTCGCTCATATGGATACCTCATTTGATGCACCAGGCGCTAACGTAAAACCAAGAGTAATTAATAACTACGATGGTTCTGTGATCAAACTAAACAAAGAATTATCCATGGACCCAAAACATTTTACTGTCTTAAACCGTGTGATCGGACAAGATTTAGTTGTTACCGATGGTAATACTCTACTTGGCGCAGACGACAAAGCAGGTGTTGCTGAAATTATGCAACTTTGTGAGTTCTTAACCACGAACAAAGAGTTTAAACACGGTGATGTCTATATCGGGTTTACCCCAGATGAAGAAATTGGACGTGGTGCTGATCTATTTGACCTTGATTATTTTAAGGCTAAATACGCATACACAGCTGATGGCAGTGAAGTCGGCGGGATTGAGTATGAAAACTTCAATGCCGCAACCGCCAACATTAAATTCATCGGTAAATCAATCCATCCAGGCAGTGCTAAAAACAAATTAATTAATGCCATGCACATCGCTTTTGAATTCAACCAACAATTACCAGTGTTCTTAAACCCGGCTTATACCGAAGGTTATGAAGGTTTTAACCATCTGTCACACATGGAAGGTTCGGTTGAGGAGGCTAAGCTTCAATACATCATCCGTAATCATGACAAAGAAAAATTCGAAAGTCAAAAAAGAGATTTCGAACAAATCACAACGTATTTGAATCAAAAATATGGCTACGAAGCTGTCAACTTAACCATCACAGACTCATACTTTAATATGTATGAAATTCTTAAAAATGACATGAGTCCAATTGAGATTGCTAAAGAAGCAATCACAAACAGTGGTGTTACCCCTTATAGTTTAGCCATCCGAGGTGGAACTGATGGGGCAAGATTAACTTTCATGGGACTTCCATGCCCGAATTTGGGTACAGGTGGTTATAACTTCCATGGTAGATACGAGTTTGCCTCAGTTAATCAAATGGAAAAAGCCGTTGAAATACTAATCGAGATTTGCCGCCTAGTTACAATCAAATAAGCTTCCGTCAATTGAAACAAAAGGGACTTGCTAGGCAAGTCCCTTTTATTCATTTTCATCTTTCTGAAAAACAATGCTAAATAGTACACCCAGTGAAAGACCTAGAATTAGACCAGTTGTCATGTTTTTAAACAAGATACCGATAACCATACCAAGTAATACACCAATGCCTATAAACACAACACCTAGTTGATCTTCATTCATTTAGATCCCTCCTATCTTTATTATTATAACTCAATTTATTCTTAAATTAAGAAAAAAGTGGGTATTATTTACCCACGTTTTGGTTTTCTTTTGACTTATAAAAATTATCGATTGATTCTAAATACATTTTTGATGGTTCATGTCCTTGATCAGCTGCTTTTTTCCACCAATGCTTAGCCGTTGATTCGCTCTTTTTGACACCTAGGCCTTTCATATAGAGCATGCCTAGATTATACATCGCTCCTACAACGTTTTTTTCCGCTGCTTGGCGGTACAGAACCGATGCTTTTTCATAATTTTGTTCAACGTAATCCCCATTTTGGTACATGACACCTAGGTTGTACTGTGCGTATGGGTGCTTTTGATCTGAGGCTTTGGTAAGCCATAGGAAGGATTTATCAAAGTGTGGTCGACCTTTATATTGAAAATAGAGGATACCTAAGACGTATTGTGCGTTCATGTCATTTTGATTAGCCGCAAGGCTTAAATACGTGATGGCTTCTTCTATATCTTTATTAACGCCTTGTCCATTTTTATACATAAGGCCAACGTAATATTGCGCTTCTTTATAGCCTTGATCAGCACTGGTTAAGAAATATTTAAACGCTTGTTCGTAATTGATTTTACCGAGTTCACCTTCATAATAAAGCATACCAAGTGTGTAAGCCGCAAGATAGTGATTTTGTTCTACGGCGAGTTCTAGCCACTTTTTCGCCTCAAAGTAATCTTTCTTAACCGCTTCACCAGTAATATACATTAAAGACAAACCATACTGTGCGTAAGGATGTCCTTGCATGGCTGCCTTTGAATAATAGTCAAACGTTTCTCTGTATCTAGGAAATTCATCGCTTAACTGTTCATAGATCGACCCAAGTAGAAATTGAGCTTCACTGTAACCCAAGTCTGCCGATTTTGTTAAGTACTCAATTGCCGTAGCAACGTAGCGTTTAACATAAAACCCATAATAGTAATAACAGCCCACAATGTATAAGCTAATCGGATCGCCTTCGTTGGCTTCTTCTACTAGGCCATGATACCCCGCTTCAAAGTAATCTTTCGCTAGTCGTTCGTCTTTTAAAACGCCATGCCCTGTGGTGTGCAGTAACGCATAACCATAAAATGATTTTAAAGACCCGATTTTCATGCCTTCTTCATACATTTGTTTTGCTTTTACCACATCCATTTGATAAAACTCACCAACCGCAAAAGAACGTCCTAAAAAATAATAGGCATCGGCATACCCCGAGTAGGCAAGCGCTTCTAGTTGTTGTTTGGCTTCAATTACGTCTTTATTTGATACGTTTAAATTTAATTTTCCTAACGCGTCGTAAAATTTATTTTGTTGTTCATTCATACTCTCACTTCTTTCAAATCTATGATAACATATCTTGTCCATCTTTTGGTTAAAAAGGCTCATCAACCTAGGATTCTATCTTTGCATGTTTTTCTAATTGTTTCAATAGATGGTAAGCAATTTCAATCATGCCTTGATTTGATGGGTGGATCAAGTCATAACTCAATTGGTGAAAAGACATAATCTCTTCACCTTTGACTTGAATGACGTTTGGTAAGTCAGAAGACAAGTCTAACAAAATGTCACGATATGAGATCACGTCATTTTGATTGCCTCTGTTTTGATCAATTCCAATCAAACGCCAGTTGTCTAGCACTGTAATTACGGTGACGATCGCGTTTGTTTGAAGACGCTTAATTTGATCCATTAAATAGGCCACACGATCTTTAAAGACTTCTTTTGGATAACCATCGCCGATCATGTTTACTGACAATTCTAGGGTAATGTAATCGTATGGTTCTTTTAAGATAAAATCCACCATTTCTTTTTCGATGTAACAACACCCACTCATGCCATAATTAAAAACGTCTGCTTTTAGCTGATTACCTAAAATACCCGGGTAATTAAGATCTGGCATCAAAGCCACACGCCCTTGCGTGATTGAAGTGCCATAAGAAAGCAATCGTTTCGTTGGCATTTCATCAGCTTTTGGTAAACGATATTCCCCCTTGATTTGATCAAGTCTTATGTTTTCTTTTAACATGATACGAATGACACCGGGGTGAAATCGTCCACGTTTTATGTCAAGTGATTCAATCACCGATTGGTTATATTTTTGTTTAATCTCGATGGTTGTTTTACCATTAATCTTAACATTCGAGTCTTGAAAGTCGCCATAATAGATTAACACCTCAGCGTTTTCTTGCGTAGAGCTTAGTGTTATTGTCACCTCTTTTAAGAGGAAAAAACGTAACTCTGACCCATGGTGAGTCAAAGACACGTTTTTTCCTTTATCTGAAAGATGATTTCTTAGTTCTTTAGGAAACCGGTGAAGTAATAACCCCTCACTTGTTTCTTCGATTTCATTAATGTTGTGAAAATATATTGAATCTTTAATCATTGTCTTTTTCCTTTACATTGACTTTGATCAAATCAGATGCAAGCTTATATCTAGTTGAGCCTAACTTCACTTTTGTGACTAAGTAGACGTAGGCAACCCCAGGCTTTGTTGCGCCTGTGATTTGATCTTTTGATGTTTGAAGTCCGGTGTTTTGATCATCAAAGACATAGACTTCTTTTGAAACATCAAGTAATTTATCACTCTTTAACTCGAAATTAAATATGTCCCCAATGTCGTAGGTAACCTCTTTTTTAGTTGAGACAAATTTGATAACTTCAGCTAATTGATCGATATGGTTCGTATTGACACCATAAAAACCTCTTAAAAAAGTAACGACCGCGTCTTTCTCTGAGACACCCCATGGTAGGACGTTGATTGCGCGTTTTCTTAATTCTTCACAGTATTCACTTCTTGAATGTTTGTAATACGGATGTATCATCATTTGATATTTATTACTTGTTTTGATGATGGATTTTAGACTCATTTTATTTAAGTTAAAATCAATCAACAAACCATTTAATAGATTAGGCATATATTTCTTCATGTGAATAATCGAAAACGGATGAAAACTCATCAGTAATACCGGTCGATTAATGGTGTTGATTACTTTTGATAATCGTTTCATCGCATGTTTAGAATCCACCTTGGATTCCACAATAAAACCAATATTCGATTCAACAAGCTTATTGTCAAAATCTTTTAAGAGTGGTAATCGTTCGTCGACTGCCTCACCTTGATACGTCATTTTGATTTTTTGGAGTTCTTTTAATTTTTCTTTTTTAATGATAAAGTCTTTTTCATAAGTTCTTCCAAGCGTATGGTCGTGATTGACAACGATTTTATTGTCTTTTGTCATGTGGATATCCATCTCAATAAAATCCGCGTCCATTTGATGTGCTTTGATCCCTGCTCGGATGCTGTTTTCTTGCGCGTCGTTGTGAAACCCGCGATGGGCAATCACAAATGGGGAAAACCCATAATCTGCATTCAAATCTGGTAGTTCATTAATATCAAGACCTACCACACCATCCACACCAGCCAACATCGATTGTGCAATGTCAAGGGTTGAATTAACCCTCGTGAAAACCACAATTCCGTGACGTTTTAATTGTCTAACGGTTTGTTGGTTAATTTCACCATCTGAAATTAAGACCGTATAAGAATGTAGCCCAAAAATCTCATTTTTCAATTTGTTAAAATCGTATAAATGAGAGATTTCATAAACCAACCGAGCGTACGGGTATAACTTATAGATTTGGTTTAATACGTTACGATCTTTTGACATAATGAATAAATCAAAATGATCATTAAATTTTAGAAAACCAGCGACTTTCTTCGCAAGTTCTACGTCGTTAATTTCAATCGCATTTAACCCATCTAAGATTTGATGCTCATCGAACTTAACAAGATACTCTACGTCTGCAAAAGACGTATTTGAAACGACTACTATTTTTTTTAACACTGCCATCACACCTTCATTAATATGATATCTTATTTTGTTTACTTTTTCAAATGATTTTTAATCAACTATTAGAAGTAACAACGAAAGATATTCCATTTAGTTTTTGAAATTTATTATAACACACTAAACGAACATAAAAAGATGTAACCGATTTCATTCGTGAAAATAGCAAACATTCGCTTTTTTCCTCTTGATCATGGTGTAAAAACGTTTTCATTTATGTTATCATAAAGACAGGTGATTTCATGAACCCCCACATTCTATCAAAATTAAAGAAAGATCATAACATTTCCTACCTTGAAGACGTTCTGTTGAAAAAGGATTTTTTTTCGTTTTACATTAATTTGAATGACAAAGAAAAATCTTTTTACATGATCTCAGGCTCACCTTCCATTGTTGGACTTGAGGATAAACCCGTTTATACTGTCTTAGAGATTGTAAATCAAATCGAACCCGACAACACATTCTCAGAAATTGACGGCAAGAATTTATACATTCAAAAACTAACTTATCAAATTGAGCATTTGTCACATGAACTTTATACGTTCATTCCATTCAAAAACAAAACACATGATAAACCAATTTGGCTTTACCTTAAGTTTGATAAAGACAAAAAAAACAACCTCGTGTTTGGTCAAGTCTTAAGAATTTATGACGAAACACCCAGTGAGATTGTTTATTATCAAAAGACACATCAAGACCCATTAACCAAACTCTTCACAAGAGAAACGTTAAAAGATCATTTGAGTAAAAACACTCATCAGAAAAACGCCTATGGCATGTATCTAGACATTGATGGTTTTAAACAAATCAATGACTTCTACGGCCATGAAAAAGGCGATCAGTTTTTGATTACTCTTGCTAACTTTTTTATTTCAAGATGGGAGTATAACGTGATTTATTATCGGCTCGGTGGGGATGAATTTTTCATCTACGCATACGAGCACACCAAAGAACAAATCATAAAAAGAGCTAAACAACTCATCTACGACATCGAACACCTTAACCTAATCGCACAAAAACACAACATCAGCGCTTCAATTGGAATTATTGAACTTTGTGCGGATTTAAGTGAATACAATAAAATCCTCGATTTAGGCGATAAAACCATGTATCATGCAAAAAAACAAGGGCCAGGACGATTTGCTTTTTACAACCAATCAAATGAATAATTCTTAGATAAAGTCATGCATTATTTGTGTGGCTTTTTTGTTAATAAAAATAGGCGATTGCCATAGCATTCGCCTACTTAATAGTTGAGTTATCTAAATTCTAAGTTGTTGGGTAATAAAACGTATACAACACAAGTGTGCTTGAAATACCTGTCTCAAGATAATTCACACGAATATCATGTACATAGAAAAACGTCGTTGAGGCTTCTAATTCATCGAGTAATTTCGTTAATGTCGTTTTATTCGCAGATTGAAACGATACATTGATTAATACATACGATAATCCCGAAGGCATCGAATCGTCAAATGGGTTATTCGTGTTTTCCACGAAGTTCATGCTAAACACATCGTTTTCATCGATACCCGCCATTAAACGTATAACTTCCATTTTTCTTCTAATGTCTGCTTGTGAAAACGTCGTTGGTAAGCGATCAATTAATTGATCAATAGAGGCATAAACCGATTCTGATTGTTGTCTTTTGTAAATCATAATTTCACGTTCAAGTGTCAGTCTTTCCTCTTCTAGTGCATCTAGTCTCCGATTTTGAACTGAATTTAGACCAAAATAAGATCCCATCAACAAAATAAAAATCAGTATAAGTAAGTAAAACGCACGATTTTTAGAAATGCGTTTACCGAAAACATCGTATTTACGCATAAACGACTTTCACCTCCATCAACGTATCACTGACTAATCGTTCAACTGGTTTACTCGTGATAAAACCATCCCGATCAAGATCGCCATAGGACTCATAGATATCGATGACGTATTCGTACAAGTCGAGTGCATTACCGGTGATATAAATCACGATCTCATTTTTTCCTTGGTTGATTTGCATATTGTTGATTTGAACACTTAGGGCTTTGTCGTAAAGTAACCTTAAGTACGAACTAATGCTTTTAGATTCGATGTTGAGTTGGTTATAAGCCTCATTGTAGCTAATAACCAGACTATCTGGTTTTGGTATGACAACACGATTATCCCTTAGATGATCTCTTTCTAATTCTAATGCCTCATTGTAGTTGTTTTGGTTTCTAATTTCAGTTTCACTTGTAAAATAAGGAATGAGCACAATTGAAATAACCCCAAAAACAAACAACGCGAAGATCAACACATAGTTGGCAATAAAATCAATTAGTTTGAGTCTTTTGACTTCAAAATCGATTGCTTTTTCACGATACTTTCCAGATTGTAACGCATAAAAAGGGAGTTGAGTCACCAATGGAAATAAAGTAACGTTCTCCTGATACTGGTCTAAATCAAACAAAATGGTTTGATAGCCTGAAATACTACTCATGATTTGTTTGATTCTCTCGATGGTCAAATCATTATTGAAGTTATAAAACAAAATCTCTTTAACTCTTGTCTTATTTCTCTTTAAATTAAACTGATAGAAATTCGCAACGCGTTCGACATGCGCTTCAATCATCTGGTTGAAATTCACTTGATGAAGATCAATTTCTTCCACAAAGTTAAACACTAAAATCTCTTTTTCAAAGATTTGAATACTAATTAATTTGTCATAAAATGAGACCTGCATCGAAACGTCCGGTAGGTAGCCTTTTGTCGCTTCATAGATCTTAATAAAACCGTAAGCTGCGATGTCATAGCTGACTTCTTTGATGCCTAGACGATCAAACACATCGTGATAATCATGAAGTAAGTTTAAATCGGTCAATACCGCTAATACATCAATCTTCGTTTCATCTTCATAGCGAATGCTCGTATCAATTCCGACCGATTCATATGGGATGTGCAGTGTCTTGCCTAATTGATTTAAGACAAATTCGTTAATGTCCTCTTTTTTTAGCTCCATTTTATCGATCTTAACGTCTCTAACGATGTAGTTTTGATCGTGTAAAATGAACCGCACACGGTAAGGTCTTAACTTACTTTCTTTAAAGACCATTTTTAATTCTTTTAATAAGATGTTGGGTTCTTTAATGTAGCCATTAACAACCACACCTTCTTCTAAATCAAAACTTCTAAACACCGCATTTTCAAGTTTGTTCGCAATCTGATAGATTGCTACTTTTTCATCACCGATGAAAACTGAGACATCGTTACCTCGATTTAATTTTCCAAATAATGTTCTTACGTTCATAACATCACGCTCCTAACAGTGACAAATACCAGGTGATCCATTCTTTTCCATAAAGAAAACTAACGGTGACACCGATAAACAAAAATGGTACGAGTGGTAAATAAGCCTCTTTACTTCTTTTTGTTAAAACCACATAAATTAATGCAACAAACGAAGCGATAAATAAGGACAATAGCCCTTGAAGAAACGTAAGCGTTAACCCGATAAACAAATAGAGTTTTACGTCTCCGCCACCTAAGGCTTCTTTTTGATATATTTTCGATGAAACGATTGAAATGGCGTATAAGATCATAAATAACGACACACTACTGATTAGATACTCCAAGAGATTGCCATCACCGATTCGTACGATAATCACTAATAACGCTCCGATTAGCCAAATGCGGTCAAACACAAGCATTTCTTGCACGTCTGTGACGATTGTAATTAGAAATACAAAATATAGAATCATTAGAACATAAAACTCTGAATGAAACCCGTAAATTTGATAACCGATTAAAACCATCAGACCCCCAAATAATTCAACAAGCGGGTATTTAAAAGATATTTTAACCTTACAATAACGACACTTACCTAACTGAATTAGATAACCAATCAGAGGTAATACTTCGATAAGCGATAGGTCATGTTTACAGTGATCACAGTATGAATGCCCTAGAATCGTTTGTTTTTTTATTAAACGATTACCTAAAAGTAGGTAAAAAGAAGTCATTAGTGCGCCAAGATAAAATAAAACAATGTCAATAAAAAACATAAAAGGCCTCCTGTTCACCTACTTCTATTATACCTTAAGTATAATTGACTTTCACACCAAAAATTGTCACAAACGTAATTATACCTTTTGTAGATAAAAAAAACCTCCTAATTGGAGGTTTCAAAGAATTAGCCAAGTACTTTTGTACCATTGACATACAATGCTGTCGCTAGTGTGTTTGTTGTCGCATCTGTATATGCTGTGTAGAACTTCACTTCATTGTTGGAAACAACAATAATCAGTGTTAATGTATTTGTATCGGCCGCAGTTCCAAATTTGTTGTCTTTAACGTCAATAAATTCACTTGCAAATAACTCACTTACTGTGAATTGTTCATCATTTTTATCAACAGAGTACAATCTAGCTGCCTCGACAATTTGAGTGTAAGTCGCTTTATCAGCGTTTGTTTGTTGACGACTAATTAACCCACCAATGGTTGGTACTGCAATCGCTGCAATAATACCTAAAATAACGACGACTGCTAGTAATTCTACTAAGGTAACACCTTTTCTACTTTTTAATACGTTTGTCATAATTTCATCCTCCGATTTAAAAATCTTCTGTTTCTATCTTTATTTTAACTCATATCGACTGAAATAGTCAAATAGATATTTTGAATATGATAATAAAACACTAAATTTGCGTCCCAAGTGACAACATTGGCAACATTATGGCTAAAATCATAATACCCACGATCAAATAAACGATAATTAATAAGATGGGTTGTATGGCGTTTTTTAATTGTTGGACACGCAAATCCGATATGCCATTGTAGTACTCTGCCAAATTTCTCATCAATTTTGGCACGTCGCCGACTCGCTCACCAGTTTGTAGCATTTTTGCCATGACCGGATCAATTAGCTCACTTGAACTAAAAGAATCACTAAATGGTTTCCCATCTTCAATGTTATCCATGGTTTTATCAATTAGGTTTTTATATAAGTCGTTTTCTAAGATGTTTTTAGTGGACTGTAATGCCTTCATTGAATTGATTCCTGAAGACAGCATTTGTGCTAGCGAGTTCGCGATCACAATTTGATTCTTCATTTGAATGAGTTTACCAAAGATTGGCATCTTTAGATTCATGTTTAAAACAAATAAATGAAACGATTTTGATTTCTTATTAAAGAAAACAAACAATGTGATTGCAAGCACAAGAGCGATAAAGATATACGCCCCATAAGAGACTGTGAAATCCCCAGCATCCAAAAAGAATTGCGTGATTGCCGGTAATTTAGCCCCTTCAAAGGCTTGAAATAACCCTGTGATGTTGGGGAACACAAAAATTAACATGCCCGCAGAAATCACTAAAGCTGCCCCAAGATAGACCAGAGGCATACGCACAGCACCTTTGATGTCGTTACTGATTTTTATTTGTTTTTCATAATACTCTGCCATTTCTATCAATGTGGAAGGTAGTTTGCCTGATATTTCACCCACTTCAACCATTTGGACAAGAAGGTTAGGAAATTCTTTGGGGCGCTTAGATAGCGCCTTTGAGAATGAAAACCCATTATACACTTGTTGGTAAACCTCAAAATACACTTTTCTTAATTGTGTGCTGTCTTGTTGAAGACTAAGTAGTTCTAAGGCTTGAAGCAGATTGACACCTGCTTTTAATAAAGAACCCAGTTGTCTTAAGAAAAACACCAATTGTTTTGGTTTAATTAGTGACCCAAAACTGATGTTATTTAATTTTGTAATCACACTATTTGATTCTTTGATGTTCTTGATTTTGTAGTTTTTCGTCTGAAGGTATTTGGTACACGCACTACGACTGACGGCCTCAATGCTGCCTTTGATTATTTTTCCGTCTTGATTGGTTGCGAGGTACTTAAACTTTTTTAACTCCATCTAGACCACCTCATTCGTTTGCTACTTTCAAGACTTCTTCAAATGTCGTTGCACCTTCAATGACTTTTTCAATTCCGGATTCAATCAACGTTTTTAAGCCCTCTTTTTTGGCTTGTTCTTCTAGAACGTTGGCGTTTTTATTCTCACTAATCAAGGTTTGCATTTCTTTACTAATTGGTAGTACTTCAAAAATACCCAATCGCCCGGCGTAACCTTTGAAATTACAAGAAGGACACCCCTTAGCACGCTTTAGAGTAGTAACTTCTTTATGGTATTTATGAAACATGCGTTGTTCGATTTCGTTTGGTTTATCTTCATAAGCACATTCAGGACAAAGTTTTCGAACCAATCGTTGAGAGATGACACCTGTTAAGCTTGATGCAATCAAAAAGGGTTCAATTTCCATATCAATCAAACGGCTAATGGTTTTAATTGCGTCATTGGTGTGAATGGTCGATAAGACTAAATGCCCGGTTAGTGAGGCCCTTATCGCAATTTCAGCGGTTTCGACGTCTCTAATTTCACCCACCATAATCACGTTAGGGTCTTGTCTTAAGATGCTTCTTAAGGCGCTAGCAAAATTGAGATTCACCTCAGGTTGAACCTGTACTTGGTTGATGCCTTCCATGCGTATTTCGACTGGGTCTTCAACCGTCACAATATTCACATCCGGTTCGTTTAATTCGCCTAAACAGGAATAGAGTGTGGTTGTCTTTCCACTGCCTGTTGGGCCACTTACTAAGATGATTCCATGTGGTTTTTGAATCATTTGACGAACCATATCTTCATCTGACTTTGAAAAACCGATGTTGTTAATTTTGTTTAATGCCCCTTGCAAGTCTAGGATACGCATCACTACTTTTTCACCCCTAACGGTTGGTAGGGTTGAAATACGAAGATCGATGTTCTTTTGTTCAATGGCCGTTTGGATACGTCCGTCTTGTGGAACTCTTGTTTCTGTGATATCCATACCTGACATGACTTTAATTCTTGAAATCATCTGATTTAATATTTTAATTGGGAATTCTTTGACGGTGTCTAGCACACCATCGATACGATAGCGGACTTTGACTTTGTCGTCTAAAGGGTCAATGTGAATGTCCGAAGCTCGTTGAAAGACCGCTGAGGTTAGGATTTGATTGACCAATTTTACCATCGGTGTTTCATCGTCTTGTTCTTCTTCTTGTCTCTCTTCTTCTTTAATGATGGCTTGTTTGACCCCGAGTGCTTCAAGGGTTCTAGTAAAACCATAGTATTTTTCAATTTGTGTTAGTATCTCATTTTTTGGTGCACTATAGGCTTTTAATCGGTAACCTGTCATGATCCTAACGGCTTCATGCGTTTCAAAATCAAGCGGATCTGCCGTCGCATAGAGCAGTTTATTGCCTTCAATTCTTAGTGGCATAATGACATTTCTTCTGCAAAACTCTTCTGGTATGAGCTTTAATAAATTCTCGTCAATCGTGAAATTGATTAATGAGAGTCGCTGTACTCCTGTTGAGTTTTCTAAGGCTTTTAGAATTTGCATTTCATTGGCGTAATTAAGCCGCACGATGGTTTCACCAAGGCGTTCATTTTTTTCTTTTTTTACAAGTGCTTCTTTTAATTGAGTCTCATTGATTACGTTTGCTTCAACGAGGATATCACCAATTCGTTTTAGTGCCATCTTATGAGACCTCCTTTAGCACGGTATTTTGTTCATAAACCGCAGGGATTGACGCTTCGAGTACATTAAATAGGACCAGCGTTTGTATTGTCCCACTGGTATTTATTGTTCTTGTCACTTGATAAACCGCACCTTTAGCCCCTGGATTGATTAAGAGTTCATAGGTAATCGAGGTGTCATCCTCTGTGATGATGACGCCTGGGGTTGTTTCATTAATCGCCTCGTTTGTTATATAGATTACTGGCTGATTGGTCTCTTTATATTTTGTGGTTGTTGTTAAATAGGTATCAAGCAATTCATACCCTTCTAACTTGAAGGTAAGACTCGTATCCGATGTTTTTTCTAGTTGTACGGTAAAATCAATTTCTAAAGGGTTATAAAACGTTAAATCGTATTGGTTAACCCTAAGAATTCGAACGTCTGAAATCAGTGTGTAATAGCTTGGCTTAACGTTATGAGGCGTATAAACAAACCCTTCAAAAGGCGTGTTTAGGCTCAAGTTTAATAACCCTGAGGCAACCACCGATAGCGCTTCGTTTGATAGGGTTGTTTCTTTAAATATTTCTAAAACAGAAAATCTGTTTTTCCCTTTAATTTCAAAGAATTCGATCTCATCTAAAATTTGATTGATTAATAAGCTATCGACTGAAACTAAGGTATAACTATTTAATACCTCTTGGGTATCATCTTTCATAAAAGCTTTTAAATTATACGTCATTTGATAACTAAATTGTTCTAGATCGTTGCTGATTTGTGAGGTCAATGCCTCAAAGTCTAGATCAAGAAACAACGACTCACCATACGTCATTTCGATGGACTGTCTAAATTGATTATTCTCATCATCAAACCTCAAATACAGTGGGTTACTTTGGTTTTCTTTAACGTTTTCTAGCGTTTTATCATCTAAGATAAAGTAATCCAATACCACACTTAAGTTTCGATTTTGATAACTCAGTTCATAAGATGCCTCGTCATAAAAATCTTGAAGTTCCCTGTTGATGACGTTTCGGTACTGCCCACTTGAGACGTTACCCACATAAATGTGATTAATCGTCGTGCTGGTCGTTTGATCACCAAATGTGAACACTAAAAAAAGCGTCACACCAAACATGAATGAAAGCACAAGCGCGATCACGGAAACCATGAAATACGTGTTACGTTTAAAATAGGAGATAAATCGATTCCACATAAAACCACCTCTTATAGGGCTATTATACCAATAAAATAACGCATTCTCTATTCTTCTTGAAAAAAACAATGTGAAATCACATTTTTTTATGTAAAATCCTTTATAATAGAGTTAAAGGGGGCTTTCGCATGTTAAATAAACACCATGGATTCACTTTAATCGAAGCCATCGTTTCGATTTTTATCCTAACAACACTTGTCGCATCAACCCTAGCCATTGTTTATCAAATGAAAAATCAAGCCTTAGCAAGTGAAAGAAAACTGCTTGCTTCTGAGGTTTCAAAGACACTAAAAGACGAGTTAGAAGAAACACTTGTCTATAGCGATGTCCTAAACTCAATCAATCAAAATCAAACCACAATCTCATTTGATGATTGCATTAACCGGGTGGTTTCTTGTCAACTACTTGAATCCACCTTAGAAGATACCCCATTTGAAAAACGATTAACCATTACTTTTTACGAACCAAACATCTATAACCAAATTTTTTTCGATATTGAACTTTATTATTTTAAAGATCGAATGATAACGATTGAAGGTGTCATTTATGAATAAAAAAGGCGTCACTCTGGTTGAACTACTTGGGGCGATTGCATTATTTTCCATGGTGTTGGGGCTGATTGCTTCGATTACCTTTATGATATTAACGCAATCCAATCGTGTGACACAGCACAGCTTAGCTAATTCTAAGGCAATTCTAATCAAAGAAACACTGCAAACTAAGTTGGATCAATTAAGTATAAACGAAACAGAATCTTGTGCCTCAGAAAACTGCTATGTATTCATTAGTAACTTTGAATACCTTGTTGAAGAAGGCGAAATCATTAAAGAAACCTTTTTAGAACCCAAAACACTAAGAATCGAGATTAATTCAACTCGTTTATTAATTAATGAGGTTGTCTTTAACACCGATTCGTTTACACTGAGTTCAGCCTCACTCATGTTAGATGAAAAACCGGATGAGTTCCGCTTAACCTTAGCATTTAGTTTACAAAATAGCGATAAAACTTACCCCTATCAATTTAGCTTTACGATTCCAAAAATTACTTAAGGAGGTTACAACTGATGAAAAAATTAAATCATAAAGGCATTGGATTACCCACCGTGCTTGCACTTTCATCCTTTTTAATCGCCTTATCGGTTAGTCTAATCAGTTACGTGGTTTTTCAAGCCAATGTGGTTGAATTCTCCATTCAAAAATCGGAAAACTACATCAACGCTGAAACGAAACTTAGAAGCACACTAGACGCTTTGAGTAAACAAGAAACGCTTGATGATTCAATCATTGATCAGATTACCTCAGATTTTGAAGTTACCCTAGAGAAGGTTTCTCTAAATCTATATAAAATATCTTCAAGATTAAATGAGAACAATTTACTTGAATCTTATTTTACAACCTCAGCAAAAAAAACAAATACCTATGAAACCATCTTCTATTACACCGGACAAGAAACTACTTTTAAACTAGACCCTATCATCACCGCAAACTCTATGCTAGTTTCAAGGTATAATGAGATTTTTACACCACTTGACTCGAGCTACTTGCTTAATAATAGTGCAACCTTTACTCAAGTGATGAACAAAGTTGAAGCCTATGCGGCAGTCAATGCCTATGATAACGTCATTGTATTAACACCTCAGCAACTACTAAATACGGCTTCAAGAAATACCATATCGATTACCAATCAAATTGTATTTGTTACAGGTAGTGTCATCTTAGGTGAAAGAAATTTAATTGTCGATTCGAATGCTGTTTTATATATTGATGGTAACTTGTCATACGGCTTAAAGAATAATAAAGCATCGGTTGCGCTCGATTTACAAGGTGAAATTGTTGTCAATGGGTTTGTCGAAGTACCTGAAAAAGTGAAAATGTCAATCACCTTGTATAGTAATGGTAACTTTAGTACCTCAAAAGATGTTAACCTCGGTACCGCAGTCCGCCCTTCGTTTGTGTTTTCTAACGCAATCATCGATTTAGACAACAAATCTTCTGGTTATGGTTATTTTTTGTCTGATTCATTCAATTCACAGCAAGGTAACATTTACATTACTGGTGGCGTTTATTATCATACAAGTGTCGATTTAAATAAAGACGTCAAAGAAAACACCGCTTTAACAGACTCAATTCTTTCTGATAGTAAAATCCCAATTTACATAGAAACAACCTCAGAAACGACCGGTGGCGATTTTGTCTACACTTTTCCAAAACTTAGAAATTGAAGCCTAGTTTTTGATTTTATAGTCAAAAGCACTCACCTTTTTAGATGGTGAGTGCTTCTTTTTTATTATTCGTATAGACCATGCTTTTCTAAATACGGATTTAATCGATCGACGGAATCAAATGCTTCATAAAAATTAACGAAGATATTCTTCTCTTTCATTAATTGATGAATTGCATCAACGTAGAAATGCTGTTCTTCGGTGATATGCAATTCTTCCTTACTAACTCTGGGGTAGCCAGTTTCAGTTAATACGACTGGTTTATCATCAAAATTCTCTTGAGTCGCCTCTAAAACTACGATCGCATAGTCAACCGCTTCATTTAAGAACTTATCTTGATAATAAGGATGCACATGAATACCAATAAAATCAACCAAGTTAGCAAGCTCCTTAAGTTTGGTATTCCATAAATAGAAACTATCGCTATACGTTAACGGTTGTTTGATCTTTGGTTTAACCATTTTTAAATATTTTGATAACTCGACGACTGAAATCATGTGATAATCAAAACTAGAGATATTTAAGTAACCCACGCTAACGTAGCTAATAATTTCCTCGTATTGGTTCGCTAATGAAATTAACTCGGTCACTTTTTGTTGATTACTTCTTTTATTTAATATGACGTCTTTAGTCTTTATGATTTTTTCTAGTGGTGCTTCTTGATCGATTAATTCTGGGCTAAACTTGATGCCTAGAAAAACTTCTAAGTTTATATGATGCTTAACGATTATTTCTACAATCTGACGTGAGGTATTTACATCATCGATGAGTCGGATCATTTGATAGCCCTGTTCAGCTAAAAAATCAAGTTCCTCTTTGATTTTGATTTCATCGTTACTTCTTGGTGTATAAGAAATCGATTTAACATAGTGATACATAAAAACACTCCCTTCTATAAGAGAATTTTATCATTAATGCTAGAATTTTTAGAGCAATTTGATTTGAAAACCTGCCAGAAACACAAAGATATGTTACAATAACCCATGAAGAGGTGAATTAAAATATGATTATTGGATGTGTAAAAGAAATCAAACCCTTTGAATACAGGGTTGGACTTACACCAGGTGCAGTAAATGCCTATACAAACGAAGGGCATGTTGTATTAATGGAAAAAGGAGCCGGAATTGGAAGCGGATTTAGCGATGAAGACTATGTGTTTTATGGGGCTAAAATTGTTGATGACGCTAAAGAAATTTGGGCAACTTCTGACATGATTGTCAAAGTTAAAGAACCACTTGCAAGTGAATACCAATACTTCAGAAAGGATTTAATCTTATATACTTATCTTCACTTAGCCTATAATAAGCCACTCTATGAAGCCCTTAGAGACCGTGGTGTTACTTCGATTGCTTATGAAACCATTGAAGAAAACGGTGTTCTTGTCTGTCTTGAACCGATGAGCAAGGTCGCAGGAAGACTTGCCTTAATTGAAGCGGCTAAGTATTTAGAAGCCCCTTTTGGCGGACCCGGTTTACTTATTTCAGGACTCCCTGGAACCCCTAGGGCAAACATTGTTATCTTAGGTGCTGGTGTCGTCGGAAGAAACGCTTTAATGATGGCGGTTGGTATGAGCGCGAATATAACCATACTTGATATCAATACTAAGCGATTAAGTGACCTTGAAGATTTATATCAAAATAAAATTAATACATTATATTCAAATGAAAAAAATATTATGGACGCATTAAAATCAGCGGATGTAGTTATCGGTGCTGTATTAATCGCAGGCGATAAACCACCACTGTTGATTACCGATGAAATCCTGGCTAACATGAAGAAAGGCGCGATTATTATCGATGTTTCCATCGATCAAGGCGGCATCTCTAACCACGCTAAAGTGACTTATCATGATAACCCAATTTATGACGTCGATGGTATTTCATTTTATGGTGTCGCCAACATGCCAGGTTCTGTACCTAGAACCTCAAGCCAAGCACTGTCAAACGCTACCCTAAGATACGGCTTAATGATTGCTAAAGATCCAACAAAGGCTTTAGCACATGAACCGATAAAAAAAGGTCTACAAACAATGAATCATCAGGGTGTCTACCAAACACTCATCAAATTATTTGAATCTTAATTAACTAGTAACCTTATTTTTAAAATAACGAAAGCCTTAAGTCATATATTCGACTTAAGGCTTCTTTTTTATGTTGTTTTGTAAACGGTTTTAAGGTGTTCTGCTCGCTCAACCAAAAACTGATATAATAACTCGTCTTGACCGGTCACCGTCGTTACCTCTACCATGTGTGGTGGGTTTGGCCAAACATAATGCCCCATAATCTGCCATCGAGTAAAATTAAGTTCACGCGCCTCAAGTGTATTTTCTCTTACCTTAAGGATGGATTCTAGAAGAATTGGTAAGTACGTCTCGTAGATTTCGTTATAACGATTGATATACGCTTGTTTAAATGAATCTTGATCAAACAGCATTGTAAACCATTGATTATAACCATACGCATGAAATCCTTGTGGGGTTGAATCAAAATAATCCCCATTACCTAGTGAGATATCGAAATCCCACAAGGGGCCCATGGTCAACTTCCCATTGGCATCTTTAAAACTGTAAACACTTGAGTAACCACTATCGACATTTTTTGTGAGCTCTTGAACAATAAAGTAGTCAATAAAAGACTCGACGTCAATGTAGTCTTCATAAGTGTCATTTGTAATGCTTGCCTCAAAGGCGAGCAGGTAGTCTTTAATGCTTTTTGCCTTATCTCTTAATTCATTTTCTGTGTAATCCTCTGTATCTGGAGACTTTATGACATAATTTTTATTATTGGCGCGAATCCAGTGGATATCCTCAACACCTTCCGCGCCTACTCGATCATCAGCCTCTAGTTCAATTAAAAACCCACTATCGATGTCAATCGCTGCTTCGATGCTTAGTTTGTTCTTATCGGTCTCTACTTGTTCAGTTAATAGATAAAAACCCTCATAAACACCATTTAAATAGACTTCAACAAACCGAGTATCTAGTGTATAGCCAACCTCAAGCATTGAGGCTAATTTGTGTGCCACGTAGTTTCTCATTAATGTCTTGTCCGTATATTCTGCTAAAAGTACGTATTCCTTCGCATTTTTCATCCCAAGCAGCGAAACACGTTCATCAAATTTAATTTTAAATGGTTTTTTGGGGTTATCCCAAGTTGAGTTTCCTCTGCCTTTAATTCGCATCACTACGTTTTCGTTTAACGTTTGGTTATTATTCGATAAACTAATCTTCCCTTGAACGTAGTCATCTTTTGATGTTATTTGAACGCCATCGGTATCAATTAGCAACTTTGATACAACAGCGTATTTGCCTAGGGTTGGTATTTCATATGAATAAGTTTGCCCATCATAAAGTGCAGTAACTGTGGTTGTTTGACTATAATCAAGGTATGGTTGTATTAATTGACCATCTTCTAATAGCACACCATCATAGTACCATGTGATTGGACTGCCTTTCAATTCTTGATCAAGCATTAAATCCCCTTTAATCTCGGTTGGTAAAAGCCTTTTTATTTGATTTTCTGTTGAATTTTCACTTTGGCAACCAAATAGCGAAAACCCGATTAATGCCATCAAAATCGTAATCATTATTTTTTTCAAAATATCACCTCATATATAGTATAACAATAAATCATTGAAAAAAATGAGGAAACTAATGAATGGTTTCCTCACAATCGTTAAGATTCAATTAATACCGCACGGCAAAAAGATGCCTCAACACTTTTTATTTTGATTGGTAAAGCAATCAACTGATAGTTGCCTGGTTTAATATCTTTTAGTCGAATCCCTTCTAGTATCACAATGTCTTTTTCTAATAAATACTTGTGAGTCTCGTGGTTTTTTTGAGCTCGTTCAATACCAAGCGTATCGATTCCGACACCAATAACGCCCAATTCACTTAAATATTTAGCCGCCATTTTTTCGACGTAAACGAATTCAAAGTTAAACGCATCATCAAAACTATTTTTAGTTTTGAATAACACAAAATCGCCTTTTTTAATCCCTAAACGATCAATATCTTCTTTTTTGATGCATTCATTTAAATGCGTCAGGTCATAAACACTCGCTTGTGTGATGTAATTACTTAATCGCTCACTGTCGCTAGTACTTCCATTTTCAATCATGTGAAGTGGAAAATCAACGTGAGTGCCTGTGTGAAGATTGATTTCTAAGTTCGTTTCATAATGACTCGCATTTTCATAGTTATCAACGTTGATAAACTTAGGCTTCTTTTTGTCTAAATTCTTATAAACTGGCATGTCCTCACTAATTGTCATGCTAATGTCGTGTATTTTCATTAAAACACCTCATTTGTTTTTTCTTTAATCAGTTTCTTTAACTCATCAAAGTTCTTGTATGTCACTAATGACTTACTGGATGCCACAAAGTCTTGTTTTATCTCGTCAACGAGTTGCCAAGAATATTCGATTTCATCCCATCTTGTAAATAGTCGTTTATGATACTTAGTGATATCTAATAACAGCTTTTCATAAGCCTCCGGCATATTACCTACCGAATTACATGCAATGCAATACTCAAGTTCAACGGATTCAACGTCATCACTTAATCCTGGTACTTTAGAATTTAGAGCAAGTGATATCCCATCTTGTGGGGCAATCTTAATATAAAGCTTATTTGTCTTTAAAGGAAAATGCCATTTGTGTTGTTCAGCGGTTTCTTCAAACTCGACAATGATGACCGATTCTTTTATATCGAGCTTTTTACCTGTTAATAGATACATAGGTACCCCTTTAAATCTAGGGGTATCGACAAAGGCTTTTAGGAAGACAAACGTTTCTGTTTTTGATTCCTTGTTCACATTTTTTTCATTTAAATAGCCTTCGTATTGTCCCATAATCAACGATTCTTTATCGTAACGAATGCGTTTGAGGACATTGACTTTCTCTTCTTTTAAATCGTCCGATTGATACGATTTTGGGACATCCATCGACACAAGTGCTAGCATCTGTAGTAAATGCGATTGAACCATGTCCTTTAATGCGCCCGAAGTGTCGTAGTAGCCACCTCTATTTAAAATTCCATCGGTTTCTTTGACAATATACTTAATGGATTTAATTGAGTTGTTATGCCAAGAATCTTCAAATATTTTGTTGGCAAATCGAACAGTTAATATGTTTTGAATCATTTCTTTACCTAAGTAATGATCGATTCGGTAGATTTGTTTTTCATCAAAATAACCCCACAACAATTCATTAATGGCCTTCGCACTTTCTAAATCTTGACCAAAAGGTTTTTCAAACACAATCGACGAATTAATGTCCTTTTTCTCAATCAAATGAGACGCATTAATATTCTTAGATATTACTTCAAGTAAATCAGGACCAACCGCCAAGTAATATATTTTTCTAGTGTCTTCAAAAGATTCATCATCAATCAACTCTTTTAGTTTAAAATAGTCTGTTTGTTTTTCAATGCTCATATTGAAATAGATAATATTTGGTTTGATGCGATCAAGATCTTGGTTGTCAGGATATATTTTTCTTACCGAGTCAAGGTAACTTGCATGATCGTAATCTCTGCGTCCGATGCAAATGATTTTTGTTTGTTCTTCGATTAATCTATCTTTTTTTAATTTTGTCAGTGCAGGTAATAGCTTTCTAGCAGTTAAATCACCGGTTGCACCAAAAATAGTAATTATCAATTTTTGTTTCATATACTTTTATCGATTGGCAAATTGCCAAACTCCCTTCATTAATTTAAATGTGACAAGATCGACTAAATTCCTAGGAAATCCTGGTTGATTGTTTTATGCATTACTATAATAATTATAACATCAAAGTATTATTTTCTTGTACTTGATGCAAAAAATAAAAGTCGCAAGGACTTTTATTCGTTGTAAGAATCTATTTTCTCGATTGAGTTTTTTAACGCCTGTACTAATCTTGGGATTTCCTTTTCACAAATACTCGATATCGCTACTCGGATGGCCTTATCTAAAGGAATGACAAACACATGTTGATTTGCTAAATCCTCATAAATCTCAACCGGATTTTCAACTGGAATTGTTACAAAGAACCCATCTTTATACGGATAAATTGACAACTCAGACATTAATGCAATTTTTACAAACTCTGTGCCGCGTTTGTTTAACGTTTCTTTCACATAACTTAGTTCGTTTAAATAGTCTTTATAATCAAGTTCATGATTCATTAAATGGTTCATTATTGATATGCCGGTAGCTGGACTGCAACTCCAGGTTGCTCTGGCCTTAAACGTTGTAATTCGTGACATTTCATCAATTAGATGTTTACTTCTAGATAGTCCAATTAAAGCGCCTAATCGAAACCCATATAGACCAAACGTTTTTGATCCACTAAAAGCAATGGCTGTGATCATATTCGACTTAATTGTCTCAAGAATACCAAATTTTTCTCTAGACTCTTCCATTGTTTTACCAAAATAATCTATATAGGCAACATCATAAATTAGAATTACTGGTACTTTTAGAGATAAGTCATCAAGGGTTTGAATAATCGTTTTGAATTCTTTTTTTGATAACGAGTACCCCGTTGGGTTATGTGCTGGATCATTTAAGATAACGACTAATTTCTTTGTGATTTCAGCAATCATGGTTGCTTTTTGTTTAAAATCATCTAGATTGAACTCATTTTCTTTAAACATTTGGTAAGTTTGATAGGTTGCCCCAACCGACTTAATCATTTCTTTATAATTACTCCAATGAATGTGTGGCAATAAAACCATGTCACCATCGGTTACGTAATTCGATAATACCAAATAAAGCGCCCCTGATGCGCCAGGTGTTGCGCAAACCATTGACTCAAAGTTATCTTCGACAAGCTTTAATTGATTTTGAAACACAAAACGTTTAATCGCATCTTTAAAGACAGGGCCGCCATCAATCGATGGATAAGCTCGATAGGTTTTATTATCAATTCGACCAAAAACATTTGAGATCGACTTGAATTCATAGAGTTGTCCAACATCATCCATCATTGCTCCGATGGTCGCATTAATGGTTTCATTGTCCTCTAATTTTGCTTTTTTAGCTTTTGCGCCTAAGGCCAAAATATCCTCGCCTAAATCATATTTTCTAGTTTTAATGTTTGCATAGTCCAAGAAAATCCCTCCCTATCAAGTCTTTAGTGACCGTCTTATTGTTTACATTCGCAATCTTCTAGTTTATTACCGCAATCGCATGTTTCTTCTTCATCGTCGTGATGGTGGTGATGTCTTCCACAGCCACAACCTTGTTCTTCATCATCGTGATGGTGGTGATGACCCCCACAGCCACAACCTTGTTCTTCATCGTGATGGTGATGATGACCCCCACAGCCACAACCTTGTTCTTCATCGTGATGGTGGTGATGACCGCCACAACCACAACCTTGCTCTTCTTCATCAAATTGATCAAAGCCTAACATAAAACTATCTTCGTTAAAATCAAAACGATTATCGTATTCATCGAAAATACCGAATGTTTCATGCCCGATTTCCTTGATTTCATAGGTGATTCCGTTGATGTTAAATACCTTTTGTTCCCCGATAACTTCTAAATTTTCCAAATGAACGATTTCGAGGTTATCGTCTGTTTCAGTTCCTCCGAATTTTAGAGGTTTTTTATAAAGTATGCCCCAACCAAAATTATAGGATTCCTCATCACCATAAAATTCTCTAAGCGTTTCACCGTCTAAATAATCCTCTTTATATATCCAGGCACCTGCGAAATCCTCTATGACTTCGTGATCACCATAGCGTGATTCCCACAAGATTAATGCTTTTTCTTTACTTATCTTCATTTTTTGTAAATTCTCCTTTTACGTCATTATAACACGATTCTTCGATGGATAAAAGAAAAAGAGTATAGTAATCTATACTCAAATGCTTTCATTTAAAATGATACGTTTTGGGTTATCCTCAAAGATCTTTTTCGCATATTCTTTTGAATACTTCTTTACCACGAATTGAAACGCCTCTTTAAGATTAGGTTTACGGTCACCTAAATTATGACTATCGGTCGCTACCACATCAACTAATTGTTTTTTTAGTAAATAGCGCGCCATTTTTTTTCTTTTATAACCATCAAGACCTAAGATAGCTGAACTGTTGACTTGAATCAAGCCACCTGTTTTTTTGATCTCAGTGTAATCTTTTTTCCTTAAGTAACCATAGCGTTCAACGTGTGCTACAATTGGTCTTATCTTGAGTGTTCGAAAATTATACACAATTTCTTCAATTGGTGTTTCAAGAATCGTTGAAAATTCAACTAATACATAGGAGGTGTTCTCAATCGTCATTAAGTGTTTGTTTGAAAGGGATTCTTTCGTATAATACACTTCACTTCCTAACAAGAGTCGCACATCTAAATTTTGTTCTTTTACTTTTTCTTTTAATTGTTCAAAGTTATGTCTTATTTTTGAAACTTTTTCTGGTTTAAAACTTCTCATATGAGGGGTTAAAACAATCGTTGTGACACCATCATTGATCTGTTTTTTTATCATTTCAATCGACATCTCAATATTAGCTGACCCATCATCTATTTCATGCAGTATGTGGCAATGAAGATCAATCATACTTGTATGAGTATTTGTACCCATAAACACCATTAGTCATTTTTACTTGTGTAAATCCAATACCTATGATTTTAGCATTGTTTCTTTCAAGGGCATGGAAAGCGTCACGAACAAGTGCTTTTTTCGCTTTACCAAAACCAACAACAAAAATGACGCCATCCGATATTTTATTGATGATTAGTGTATCAGCAACGGCCAATACCGGTGGAGTATCTAAGAGAACGTAATCAAAATCTTCTTTTAATTTATTGATGAGTTCTTCTAATTTCTTTGATTCTAACAAATTGATAACTGCTGTGGTTTTCTCCCCAGCAACCATATAATATATGCCATCTTCGGATACTCTTAATAGTTGTTCATAAGTGATCTTACCAGCCAAATAGTCAGTAATTCCATCTTTATTGATTTCAGAAAACACACGATTTAGTTTAGGTCTTCTTAAATCTAGGTCTAATACGACTACTTTTTTGCCTTTATCTGCCAATAAATAGGCAATATTCGCAAATAAGGTGGTTTTACCTTCTGCTTGAAGGGTTGAAGTAAATTGAATCACCTTATATTGGTTATCTACGTTTGCGTATTCTAAGTTGAGTACTAATTTTTGAAATGATTCTGTAACAAAAGACATCTTATCTTCTCTAGCCACTAAGTAGCCATAGGATTCTTTTCTTTTTTTCTTTAAGATATTTGGAAGCATTTTAGACATCCTCCTTCACTTCAAAATCAGGAATTGAACCAAGTACTTGCATTTTTAAATCTCGTTCAATTTCATCTTTATCACGGTATGTGTTGTTGGTTAATTCCATTAATAATACAAAACCGACACCAACAATACCACCAAGTAATACACCGATAATGATGTATAAGGTTTTATTTGGTGAGACGTAAACGCCTTCTGCTGCTGTGCTCGTGCGAACAATTTTGTCTTTTAGTAAGTTAAATTGGCCACCACCAGCAACGGTAACTGCCGCATCTATAACACCGTTAGTGATTGTCTTAGATAACTCTGGGTTGGTTGATTCATAGCTGACATAGACGAAATAACTACCTGTGTTCGTACTTGTTGATAACCCATTTTTGAGTTCAGAAAGCGTCACAGTAAGTTGTAAATCATCGATTAATTTTTGTAATACAATTTCGGATTTCATAAACTCTTCGACGGTACCAATCAGGTTTCTAGCATCTGTTAAGTTATACCCCGTTTCAGTCGTTGAATTCGGTACCTGAACCATCACGCTTGCTTTTGATTGATACTTTGGTGTGACATTGTAAGCATAGAATGTTGCAAGTGCAGCAATTACTACGGTGACAATACCAATGAAAAGCCATTTGCGCAAGATTATTGTAAACAATTCTGCTAAGCTCAGGCCTTGTTCTTCATGTGTTTCCATTTTTTTCCTCCATAAACTCTTTTTGAGTCGTTCACGTTATTTTTTTTGAAATAAGCTAATGACTTTATCAATGTCTTTAACCACTTCATTTAATGATTGGTGCCAGAATGATTTGTCTTTAACATCAATGCCCATTGACATTGCGACGTCTTCAACACTGGCTTTACCTGTTAACATTAATAGTTTATCATAATTTCTTAAAAAATCATCCTTATTTTCTAAGTATTTAGCGTATAATCCTTTTCCAAATAATAGACCAAATGCGTATGGAAAGTTATAGAAATTCAAGCCTGCACTGTAGTAATGTCCCTTGTTTAACCACATATATGGGTGTAAATTCTCGTGATCAAGCCCCTCAAGGTAGGCTTCTTTTTGAGCTTCTACCATCCACGTTTTCATTTGATTCTTCGAGATTGGTCCGGTCGAATTCTCAAATAGTTTGGTCTCGAAAAAGTAACGTGATAAGATATCAATAATCACTTGCGTATCCCCTTGTAAGGCGATTTCAAGAACAGATAATATTTCATCATCGTTTGATAGTTTTGATAGTAAGTTGTTAGTAACAATTGTCTCACAGAAAATAGAAGCTGTTTCTGCTAAAGGCATTGGATAACCCCAATTTAAAGGCTTTTCATCACTTATCACGTCGCCATGGTAACCATGACCAAGTTCGTGTGCGATGGTTGAAACGTCGGATAAAGAGCCCGTGAAATTTGTTAAGATTCTAGACTGTTTTATTTGTTGTTGATTTGAACAAAATGCACCACCACGTTTACCTTTTTTCGGATAAACATCAATCCAATTTTCATTAAAAGCTCGCGTTGAATAATCACCTAACCGTTTAGAAAATCCGTAAAAACTTTCATTAACAATTGCTTTGGCTTCCTCGTATGTGTAGTTCTTATCGAGTTTACCAACTGGTGCGAATAATTCATAAAAAGGTAGTCCATTTTCATAACCAAGGTAAGTTGCCTTGGCTTTCAAATATCTTTCAAAATGTTGTCTATAATCTTTCATCGCATCAATCATTGCATCAAGTGTCTCTTTTTGCATACGTGATGAAATGAGTGTTTTTTCTAAAGCCGAGTCATAGCCTCTGAGTGTGTTCATCTCTGTTACTTCACGTTTGATGTTAGATAACGCAAGCGCAACCGCATCATCAATTTGGTCATACGCTTTTAATTCTGCCTCGTAGGCGTTCTTACGAATGTCTTTATCATTGTCGTAAGCGAGATTTCTAACCTCAGATAACGTGATTTCCTTGTCACCCATTTTTACGTTCAAGTTTGACGTGAGTAACCCTTGCAACTGACTCCAAGATCCGCTTGAAAGTGGTCTTAGTTTTGCGTAGAGAACTTCTTCTTTTTCGCTTAGTAAGTGTCTCGCACTTTCTTTTTCTTCGTTTAATTGAAATAAGTATGTTTTGATTATTTCGCTATGATTGCTTAACTCTTTTAAATCAAGTGTTGCTATGTATCTTGAAACCATTACATTTTCTTTTGTAACCGATGAATAAATTTGTTGAAGTTTCGATAGATAACCAAGTGCTTCTTGGTTCGTAACATCCGTTGACATGGTTAGGCTTGCAAACGCACTTAAACTTCTTGCGAGTTTTGTTGTTTCTTCTTGGGAAGTCAAGTAAGCTTCTAAAAACGCCACTGGTTTCATCGCTTGCATTTGTGATACTAATTGTTGAAACGATAACATTTGCTCTTTAAGTGTTTCAATATCCTTTAGGTATTTCTCATTAAATCCCTGATACAAATCATCTAAATTCCAATTACTCATTCGTTATTTCTCCTTTTCGACTCTAAGTTCGTAGAGTGCATCTCTAAGTTCTGCTGCTAATTCAAAATCTAGATCCTTGGCCGCTTGCTTCATCTCACGCTCTAACATGGCGATTTCAGCGTCAATGTTCTTCTTAGTGCGTTTCTTTTTATCACTTTCGATTAGCTCTTTAATTTTTATATCATCTCTAATTGCTTTGTTAATGGATACGGGTTGAACGTTGTATTTTTCATTAAACGCTAATTGGATTTCTCTTCTTCGTTTGGTTTCATCCATTGCTTTTCTCATGGCATCACTGATTGAATCGGCGTACATGATGACTTTACCATTGATGTTTCTTGCAGCTCTACCGATGGTTTGGATTAAACTTCGTTCACTTCTTAGAAAACCTTGCTTGTCCGCATCTAGTATTGCTACGAGTGAAACCTCTGGTAAATCGAGGCCTTCTCTTAACAAGTTAATCCCAATGATGGCATCGTATTTTCCCAATCGTAAATCTCTTAATATGGTAATCCGTTCAAGTGACTTTATCTCTGAATGCAAGTAGGTCACCTTTAATCCTAACTTCTTAAAGTAGGCGGTTAAGTCTTCACTCATTTTAATTGTGAGTGTGGTAATTAGCACACGCTCATTGGCGGCTATTCGTTTGACGATTTCGCCATAAAGATCATCGATTTGACCCATAGTTCTTCTAAGTTCAATCTCAGGGTCTATCAAATAGGTTGGTCGAATGATTTGTTCAACAATTGGATAACCTTTGGTTAGTTCATAATCCCCAGGTGTCGCAGATAAAAAAATTACCTTATCGAGTTTGTCTTCAAATTCATCAAACTTTAGTGGACGGTTATCAAGTGCGCTTGGTAAACGAAAACCATAATTAACAAGTGTTTGTTTTCTTGATCTATCGCCATTATACATACCTCTTACTTGAGAGACGGTCACGTGTGATTCGTCAATAATCATTAAGAAATCTTTTTCAAAGAAATCAAGTAGTGTCGCTGGGGTTTCGCCTTCTTCTTTTAACGACATGTGTCTTGAATAGTTTTCTATGCCACTACAAATGCCAATCTCTTCTAACATTTCTACGTCATATTTTGTGCGCATTTCAATACGTTCGGCCGCTAACAACTCATTGTTTTCTTTAAAATATAGTATGCGCTCAGCCAGTTCATTTTTTATCCGTCTAATGGTTTCCGCCATCTTATCTTTGTTAGTTACAAAGTGAGTGGCAGGAAATATAGTGACATATTCGACGTTTTCAATGGCTTGTCCAGTTAGGACGTCAAAACGCCTAATCCGATCAATTTCATCACCAAAGAACTCCACGCGAATGCCTTGTTGTCGTTCATTTGCTGGAATAATCTCAACTGAGTCACCTCTAACTCGAAAAGTCCCCCTTGAAAAGTCAATGTCGTTACGTTGATAAGTCAACTCAACTAAACGGTTTAAAAGTGTGTTTCGTTTTAGCTCATCGCCTGTTCTTAACACGAGTAGTGAATTCTTATAATCTTCTGGATCTCCAATCCCGTAAATACAAGAAACCGATGCAACAACAATAACATCGTCACGGTCTAACAAAGACGCCGTAGCGCTGTGTCTCATTTCATCAATTTCATCATTGATTGAAGAGTCTTTTTCGATGTAGGTATCGCTTGTAACCACGTAAGCTTCTGGTTGGTAATAATCGTAGTAGGAGATAAAATATTCCACTCTATTTTCAGGAAAAAACGATTTTAACTCACTGTAAAGTTGGCCTGCTAGTGTTTTATTGTGTGCCAACACCAACGTTTTTTTACCTAGTTTTTTAATGATGTTACTGATTGTAAAGGTCTTACCTGTTCCGGTTGCCCCACGTAGTACTTGTCTATTGATTCCTTTTTCAAAGTTTTTTGTCAAGGTTTCTATAGCTTCAATTTGGTCACCCATGGGTTCATAGGGTGCTTTTAGTTTAAAATCTGCCAAAGTATCACTCCTTACAGCTTTCTATCATTATAACAAAAAAACACGCTATTTTAAACAATAACGTGTTCTAAGTTATCCATCACTAATTTCTTTTTTGTTTCTTTGTCAACTTAATCCATTCGACGATTTGTTCAATGATAAAAATCACCCACACAAAGATCACGATCCCATGAACGATTTGATTTCCGATTTGTGTAATTTCCAAGATCGTTTTATTTGAAGCAGTAGCCGTAGCCTCGATGAATGCTGGATTAAATACATCCATACTAACCGTTAGAATAGTAGCTGCTACTAGACTAATAAAGTCTATGACGCTATAAATAGCAAACGTAAGAATCGACGTTTTTGTCTTTATGATTTTATACGCTGAGTAGAAAAGTGAACTAGCGATCGACACAACCATGACTGGAATTAAGTATGTCGTGTAATTTTTGTTTAATAAGTTTCCTTTAAAGTAAAATGAATCTTCATCCAGCTGTATGTTAACATCTAGATGGTTGGTAATTAGAAAGCCGACAAACATCGACCCGAAGATGACGATCATGATGACTTCGATGATACCTTCGATTCGTCTGCTTTTTAGGGTTTGATCTTCTGGTACCTTAGGAAGTTTTCTAGGGTCAAATTCGGTTTGTTTTTCTGTGTTCTGATCAATTGCCCAAAAAATCACAGTAACAATGGTAAAACCAAAGAAGATAGACCCAAACAAACCATCGGTGAATTCTTCGATGAGTGATGAGATTAGTTTAACACCTGAGTACTCTAGAATCGAACTTGTGATTCCACTGAGCACAGTGACAGCAATAAATACAATAAGCACAATTTTAAGAACTTTGATGTAGTCATCGTATTGTCTAGGTGAAATGACGTAGGATTTTTTCTCTTTGTATTCAAGTGCAAGATCCACTGGCCGACCCAGTTTTTTTAATACATCAACCACGTGTGCTTCACTTAAATCATCCCCAAGCATATCATAAATATTAGCCCTTAATTCATTTTCAATGTCTTTTTTCTTACTTTCTTCTAGTCGTTTGGTTACGTCATAAATGTAGCGTTCAATTAAATCATTCATTGTTTGTTATCTCCTTTAATTAATTTCATCATTTCATCATTAATTTCTGTCCATGTTTTAATAAGGTGCTCTAAGACTTCTTCACCAAATGGACTTAACACATAGTACTTTCGCGGTCTAGATTCGCTTGTGTCCCAGTTAGATGTTAGCATCCTTTGAGTCTCTAATCGTCTAAGTAACGGATAAAGTGTCCCCGCCTCAATGTTAATTTGTCTTTCTTCTAAAGCTTGTAGTAGGGAATAACCATATTGCTCATTCTTTAATAGAAAGAGGACTTGTAAGGTTTGTGTCCCTCGTTTGAGTTCAACCTCAAGGTTGTTAATTATCATTTTTTCATCCAATTCATTCACCTCACTTTTATTATAGTGTATGACATACAATATTGTCAATAAAAAAATGTTGTGTGTTAAATATTTTTATATATTGTATGGAAAAACTAGCGCGCTTTCGTGCCTACACAAACAAAAAAACTCCTATTTGTAGGAGTTTTCGTTCAATTTGCTTAATTTCGTTCTCTAATTTGTGATTTAACTTTTTCAACATCAAGTCTAGAGACCCGCATTGGGTTAATCACATTTTCTGCGATATTAGATAAATGGTCTGCAATTCTTTCTAAGTTTGATAGAATTTCAACGTAATTTGTTTTGGTTGTGAATGCAGCTTCGCCAGATTTTAATCGTTCAATGTAATTTAGACGGCATTTCTCTTCAATTTTATCAATCAAATCTTCGTATTCAATGACAAGTTTTGCTTTATTGACGTCGTTATGTTCAAAAGCATCTAGGGTCAAATCAAACATATACTCTAATTTATCAAAAAACCAAATTAAATCTTCTTTACCGCCTTCAGTTAAGCGTTGATTGTCATTGTAACGTTCTAAGAAAAATCCAACAAGGTTGTTCAAATGGTCACCGATACGTTCAAAATCTCTGATCGTATCTAAGTCACGTGAAAGTCGGTTTGAATCTCTTTGTGATAATTCATTATCACGGACAAGTTTAATCATATAGTCATGTAACCGTTTATCGTAATCATCGAGTTTCTTTTCTAGTTTATCTGACTTGTCTTCTGCGTCTCCACTATTTTCAAAGCTATACGCTTTTACTAATTCTAAGTAGGATTTGGCAATCGAACCCATTTGATTTAACCCCTTCTTAACATAAGATAGGGCAAGCGTTGGGGAACCTTGAAGATAAGATTCGTCAATAATCGATTCAAGTTCATCATTGTATTTTGGTTCTTTAATGATACGAACCGCAATCTTAATAAGATAATCAATAAAGAAAAACAAGATAACGGTGGTTACTATGTTCATCAATACGTGCGCAAAAGCAAGTGTTGCCATAGCATAGGGTTCAAAGAATCTTAGTTCAATCCACTTAACCGCATGATAATATGGCCATAAGAAAATCAAGAATAAGATGGACCCAAACAAATTAAATAAGATGTGAACCATCGAAACACGTTTGGATTCAATTGATCCATTAAGTGAAGCAAGAAGCCCAGTGACTGTCGTTCCGATATTTGCCCCTAAGATCATTGGTAGTGCACCAATCAAACTAAACGTCGCAACACTCTCATTTAAATGATAGAGCTTTTGAATAATACCAATTGCCGCAGATGAACTTTGAACAGCCGCTGTAAATAGCGTTCCAAATATCACACCAAATAGCCAAAAGAAATGGTTTGATGTATTTGAAAACAAATAAAACATTTCTTCAATGAAGTCAGTTTGTACAAATGGGACTAAGCCTACCTCCATGGTATCTAGTCCAAAGAAAATCAATCCAAAACCAAATAAGACTGCCCCTAAGTTCTTCATAAACTTCTTTGTGAAGAACAAGTATAATACGACACCGATAAATATCATTAATAGACCATAGTCTGATATCGGTAGCCCGATGATAACAGACGTAACCGTGGTCCCGATGTTTGCACCAAACATTAAACCGACGGCTTGTTTTAAATTCATTAGACCTGCACTTACTAATCCAATGACTAAGACAGTTGTCCCTGAGGACGACTGTAATAGAATCGTTAGTAAGAACCCTGTAATAATCCCTGTTAAGGGTGTGGATGTTGTTTTTTCAATAATAGTTCTTAGTCGGTTCCCAGCTAATTTCTTTAGCCCGTCACCCATTAAGTCAATCCCAAAAAGAAATATAGCTACACCACCAAGGATGTATAGTACACTTTCACCTAATCCCATAACTTACCTCCGTCATTTACCTATTACATTTTACAATAAAACACACTCAAATAAAACCCTAAAAAAGGATTTTAACCATTAGATATTATTAGAATCTTAAATCTCAAAAATAAACTACGAAAAGTAAATCCAAATCTTAATTATTTCTCTTTGTTTCTTTACGAATAGATATCAAAGTAATAAATGCCATAAAGACAATCACTAAAATCAACAAATATAGAATTGACGTGGATGATATCATGTCGAGTACTAGTCCAGAACTTAGATGTCCGACGATTGCTGCTACTCCATAAGAAGTAAACATAACCCCAAAATAACTGGCATATCGATCGATACCGTAGATTGTCTTGATGACTTGTGGCATTAATGAGAGTAATCCGCCTAGTGAAAACCAAAAAAGACTAAAGGATACAACAAAAAGACCGATGTAACTTCCTTGGTTTATTAGACCAATTGAAGCACTTGTAATTAAAACTATTAGTAAGATAAAACCGTTGATAGTAAACCCAAATCGATCGTGAAAATAACCAAAAAGAGGCCTTGATATACCGTTTCCTAATGCAAAAACTGTTAAAAGAATGCTAAGATTTCTACTTGAATAACCATAGGCAAGGCCAATTTGCATTGATAAACCAATCATCATGAGACCAATACTAATTGACAACATAAAGAATATATATAATTTGAAGAAAATACGGTCTTTAGGTAGTTGGTGTTGAATTCTTTTAATTGGCACATCATTATTGTAAACAACCATCAAAGGCATAATAAGTACAAATATTAACGCCATTAAACGAAAGGCATTGTTTAAGCCAAAGCTTAAGAAATAGCTAATCAATGGTGCAGTTATTACTGGCGAGACACCAAAACCAAGTAGCACAAAACCTGTAATCAAACCTGCATGTTTGGATCCAAACTGCTGTATCCTAAATACAGGCACCGTATAGACCATACCGACGCCAAATCCAACGATTACACCGTAACTTAAAGTTAATGACCAAATTGATTTGGATTCACTTGCAAAGTAAAATCCCAACACAATTAAAGACAACCCTATAAACGAAATCAATCTGACGTTATTTCTACGAATGAGGCGTCCGGTGACAAACATAGAGACTGCATAAAATAAAAGTGCAACCATGTATGGTAATCCACTTAAAAAGAGGTTCACTTGATAAACCAAACGGATATCTTCTCTAAAGACACTATAGGCATAAACACTTCCCATAAAAATCATAACTAGAAGTCCCACGCATATCTCAATCACTTTTCTCATTATTATTCTCCAATACTTTGAAATTCAAATCTTTTATAGAATAACACAAGATATGGTTCATGACAAGACTTTTAATTATCACCTAAGATCTTTTGTTGTTATCACGAAAAAAAAAGACTACGACGATGTAAAACGTCGATAGTCTTGAAGTTTGTTATTAAAGAGTTTTTAGAGTTAGTTCGCCATCTTTTAGGACTACAACCAATGAACCAGCTGTGCCAATTTGATTAGTAACTAATAGTTGTGCTGCAGTCATGAAGTCGCCTCTTACAATTGGGTGAACTCCGTAGTATAGCGCTAATCCTCTTGCTTGTCTGTAGTTATCTACAAACGCGACAATTGGGCATGCTGGACGGAAACGAGCTGCTTGTTTAGCCACATCATAACCGTAAGCGAATATTGCTGAACCATTGAATTCTAATGCAATTTTAGACGCTGAATGTCCTAAAGCTTCTAAGTTTAATAATCTTGTATTATTTTGATCGTATGAGCCTTTTAATCCATTTTCTAATAATCTTTCATAGTCAACTTCATGTTCGATACGTTCTTGAATTTTAGCCATGATTGAAACAGACTCTAACGGATAATCCCCTGCCGCTGATTCACCTGATAACATTGTTGCATCCGCACCATCATAAACCACGTGTGCAATGTCAGAAACTTCGGCTCTTGTAGGTCTTGGATTCTTTTGCATTGATTCTAACATTTGTGTTGCAACAATAACAACCTTACCACGTGCTTGGCATGCTTGAATCATGTGTTTTTGTGCAACTGGTACTTCTTCGGCTGGAATTTCAGTACCTAAGTCACCACGTGCAACCATGATACCATCAGCAACTTCGATAATTGAATCGACGTTGTCAACACCTTCTTGGTTTTCAATTTTACAAATAATTTGTACTCTTTGTCCACCATATGCATCAAGAATTTCTCTTACTGCAATTACATCTTCTGCTCTTCTTGTAAATGAAGCAGCAATGTAGTCATATTCATTTTGAGCAGCGAAAATAATATCTTCTCTGTCTTTTTCTGAAATAAAAGGCATATTTAATACTACGTTTGGAATATTGATTCCACGTCTTGATTTGACCGCATGTGTGTTATTAGCAAGTGTTACTAATTCACGTTTTTCTTCGTCTTTTTCAACAACCACTAACTCTAAGTAACCGTCATCAACACGTACGGTGTCGCCGATTTTCATATCGTCGTATAAACCTGGATACGATACAGAGAAGTAAGTTTCATTTCCTAAGACAGGTGTCATAGAAATACGAACGGTTGATCCTTTTTTGATTAAAACAGATTTGCTTTCGAATTCACCAGTTCTAATTTCTGGTCCTTTCGTATCTAATAAATACCCAACGGTTGTTCCTAGTTCGATATTTAATTCTTTCGCTGTTTGTAATCTTCCACCGTGTTCTTCATGTGAACCGTGTGAAAAGTTAAATCTAAATACGTTAACCCCTGCTTTGATTAACTCTCTCATTACATCTTTTTGTTCGGACGCTGGTCCTAACGTTGCTACTAATTTTGTACTACGCATAATTTTCCTCCTAATTACCCTATGATATTTTCCCAATTAGCTCGTATAAATCTTGCATCGATCCACGATCTCTGTCAAGTGCTTTTTCGTATGGCATATAAACTAAGTCGTTGTGGCTTACACCAACAGCAACACCAGATATACCTTGTTTAATTAATTCAACTGCATAAGCGCCCATGCGTCCTGCTAAAATACGGTCTTCCGCAACTGGTGATCCACCACGTTGAACATAACCTAAGACCGTTGCACGACATGCAAACCCACTTCGTTCAGAAATCTCTTGAGCGAGTTCATAAACGTTGGTTGTATTTTCCGTAATCATGATGATTGCGTTTCTTCTACCTTCGAGTTTATGTTTTTTCAAGTTTTCAATCATTTTTTCTTTATCCATTGGATGTTCTGGTGTAATGATAAATTCTGCACCACAACTAAGACCCGCAGCAATCGCAAGATCCCCACAATGTCTACCCATGGTTTCAACAATCGAACAACGTTGATGAGACGATGCCGTATCTCTTAATTTGTCAACCGCATCCACAATCGTTGCTAAAGCCGTGTGAAAACCGATGGTATAATCTGTACCACCTAAATCGTTATCAATCGTACCAGGAACGCCGATGGTTGGAAAACCCATTTCATTAAGAGCTAAAGCGCCCTTATATGAACCATCGCCACCGATGACGATTAATGCTTCAATTCCTTCTTTTCTTAGATTTTCAATCGCAATCTCACGAACTTCTTTTTGTTGAAAGGAAGTCATTCTTGCTGTACCTAAAACCGTACCGCCTCGACTAAGAATCTCAGAAACACTTTTACGTGTCATTTTTTCAAAATTTCCAGCAACAAGCCCACGATAGCCATCATAGACGCCATAAACTTCTATGCCATAGTAAAGACCAGCTCTAACAACTGCTCTTATTGCCGAGTTCATGCCCGGAGCATCGCCACCAGAGGTTAAAACAGCTATTCTCATATCTAATCACCTCAAACCGTTGTTATTATATCACTAATTGCCAAAATATATGAGTAAATCATTAATATTTATAAAAGAAATCGGTTTCAAGGGTTGCAAATTTCAAATATATGATAAAATGGTTATGAAATTCACACGAAAGGAACAGAAAACTATGAAAAATTTAGTAGGTGCAGCAATTCTAGGCCAATCAGGTGGTCCAACAAGCGTTATTAACGCAAGTGCTGCAGGCGTATTTATCGAAGCTTTAAAACAACCGAACATCACCGCTGTTTACGGAGCTAAACACGGAGTTAAGGGAATTCTAAATGAAGAATTCTATGATATTAACAAAGAAGATCTAAAAGAGTTAGAACTTCTTAAGAACACACCATCATCAATGATCGGTAGCGTTCGTTACAAATTAAAACCACTTAAGAAAGATCCAAGTGATTACCAACGTCTACTTGAAGTATTCAGAAAGTACAACATCCGTTACTTCTTCTACAATGGCGGTAATGACTCAATGGATACATGTAATAAGATTTCTAAGTTCTTCAAATCAGAAGGTTACGATTGTAACGTCATCGGTGTTCCTAAAACAATCGACAATGATTTATTTGGAACCGATCATACCCCAGGTTATGGATCAGCTGCTAAGTATGTAGCAACCACATTAATGGAGTTATACCACGACGCAACCGTTTATGACACTCCAATGGTAACTGTCGTTGAAGTGATGGGAAGAAACGCTGGTTGGTTAACTGCAGCCGCTCAACTTGCTGTTGCTAAAGGCCAAGGTCCAGATTTAATCTATCTACCTGAGGTTGCATTCGATTATGATGAATTCTATGCTTCCGTTGCTGAAGTTGTTAAGAGAAAAGGGAAAGCCATTGTGGTTGTTTCTGAAGGCATTAAAGATAAAGATGGTAAATATGTTCCAGAACATTATACGTCATTATCAAAAGATTCATTCGGACATGCTCAACTTGGTGGTACTGCTCAAATCTTAGCTGACCACATCAAAGAACAATTAAACGTCAAAGTACGTGCAATTGAATTCTCACTACTACAACGTTGTGCGGCACACTTAGCTTCTAAAAACGACGTCAAAGAAGCTTACATGGCTGGTGTTAAAGCCGTAAGAGCTGCTGTCAAAGGTTCAACCGATAAAATGGTTGGTTTTGAACGCGTTTCATCAAACCCATACAAGATTAAATACAAATTAGTCTCACTAGCAAAAGCAGCAAACACAGAAAAAGTGGTACCTGCTGAATGGATTCTACCTAATGGTAAAGGCTTAACTCAAGAATACGTTGATTATGCGCTTCCGTTAATTCAAGGCGACGACAAAGCACCGCTTGTTGATGGTCTACCAAGATTCGCTAATTTGAAAAAAATATTAGTCGAAAAGAAATAGTCTATTAAATAACATTTGAAGAATTCAAGCTTCAAATGTTTTTTTTCTCTTGTTTGTCTGTATGATTGTTGTATAATAATAGTATTGCAAAGTCAATTTAAGGACTTATGATCAATTTAGGAGGTTCTAGTTTATGGATTTACTCATACCGTTTTTGGTATTGGTGTTTGGATTTATCGTTTTAGTTAAAGGTGCTGATTTGTTCGTCGATGGGGCATCAAGCATCGCTCGTTTTTTTAAAGTCTCCCCACTGATTATTGGTTTAACGGTGGTCGCGTTTGGAACATCCTTGCCTGAGGCAGCAGTTAGTATCACCTCTGCGATTAAAGGCGTTGATGACGTTGCGTTTGGTAATGTGGTTGGATCAAATATTTTTAATATGTTGCCCATACTTGGGATTTCTGCGATGGTTTTCCCACTCACAGTAAATAAAGATCTTCTCAAACGTGATTTTCCAATTGCCTTACTCACCGTCTTGATTTTAATCCCAATGTTTTTCTTTGGCGGTAGTGGCAATCAAATCACTCGCATCGAAGGTCTAATCATTGTTTTATTCTTTATTGCATTCTTATATATCTTATTTGACCACGCGAAGAAAAATCCACATGGGGAAGAATTATTGTTAGGTGCGCTAGAAACTACAGAGGTTCAACCAGAAGCAATTAATGTAAAGAAAAACACGATCATCACTTTAATTGGGATGGTTGGTATTGCAGGTGGCGGTTTAATGGTCACCGAAGGCGCGAAAGATATTGCCATCTCACTTGGCATGTCTGAATGGCTTGTTGGGCTTACAATTGTATCTTTGGGTACTTCACTGCCTGAACTTGTCACTTCGATTGTTGCCTCAATGAAGAAACAAAATGAAATTGCGATCGGAAACATTGTTGGTTCAAACATATTTAACGTTCTTTTCATCTTAGGTTCTACCGCTGTCATTTCTGGTGTATCAATCAACCCTCAAGCGTTATTTGATTTGATTTTTGTGGTTGGTGTTACAGTAGTTGTCTTCTTATTTGCTTACACGAGCAAACGAATTACTCGCTTAGAAGGTCTACTATTATTTTTAATGTACATCGGTTACTTTACATACATTTTATTAAGAGATCTAGGTAAGTTATAAAATAAAATCCATTGAATGAGACCTTTATCGTCTCTATTTCAATGGATTTTTTTATTAATTAAATTCTTGATTTAACCAGGATATTACTAAATTTGCCCATGTGGAAAAATGAGCATTCTCTTTTTCATATTCAAGCGGTGTTTTGTTGTAATCGTCTTTTACAACTTCCTTTGTGCCTAAACTTAAACCGTGTTCTCCTTTATCATACAAGTGTAATTCACATTTTACATGATGTCTATTTAATGCCTCAAAAAACACTAAACTGTTTTGATAAGAAACTGCTTGGTCAGCAATCGTGTGAAATAAGAATGTTTTCGGGGTGTCTGTTGAGACAAAATTTTCTAGCGAGAATAAATGACGTGTCTCATCTGTCGTTTCTTTAAATAAACGTGTGATTGAATCTTCGTGAGCGATGCCCTTTTTTCCACTAATCACTGGATAAGCGAGCACAAGTCCGTCAGGTCTTGCATCCAAATCAATTTGATTAAAAAGTACACCAAGTCTTGCCACATAGTGGCCACCACTTGAAAAACCCATTAGTATTAACTTGTTTTTCGCAATATGATAGTCGCTTGAATGTTTTTTAATATGACTGACAAATTGCGCAAGCTCTTTTGTTGTTTTTTCATGTGTGAGAAGCGTCTCACGGTAGTATACAATGGCGGCATGAAAACCATTTGAGTTCATCAACTCCACGATTGGCATTGCTTCTCTTTTTGAAGTGTGTCTGTAGCCACCACCAGGCGCGATTAAAATAAGTGGTCTTGTTTCTTGATCTAATAAATGCAATTCTACGTAATTATTTGTGTCAAACTGTATTTTATTCATTATTTTCCCCTTGAATCTCATATAATTTTGATAAGATTAATTTAAATCCTTGATAGTTTTGAATATTGCATTCAAAAACCATGTAATCTTTCCTTGATAGTATCGGTCCATAAGCCTCATAGATTTCTGGAAAAACAGTCATCTCATGAGTCATATTACCGTCAGTCACACTAATAAATGCCATCGTCTTATTGTTTTTTGTGGTTATTACCTTGGTCTTAGCAATATAGCCAATTGTCTTTACCGTTTTATCAGTCTCGACAATGTCCTCTAGTAGTTTTAATTTATTCTTCTTAATCACGCCTTGAAACATCATTAGTGGTGTCATAATAAGATTAAAACCCAGGGTTTCTTTTTCTTTTTCGATTAAAAAGGCTAAATCGTATTCGTCGTAAGTCTTTGATTTAATATCCGACACAACTAATGCGTATAAATCCATTACTTCTTTTCGATTTTCATAAAGTGTTTGTTTGTTTAATCCAAACACATCAAGTGCACCAGAAAAAATTAAAGCTTCGATTATTTTATCGGATAACTGAGCCGTCATCCGTTTTTTAAAATCGTCATAGGATGTAAAGATCCCCTTTTCTCTTTCATTTGTAATCACTCTTACGGTTTGAGTACCGATGCCTTTTATCCCTGATAGTGGGTAAAAAATACCTAACTTCGTTGGTTTAAATGTGTCATCTGATTCATTGATATTTGGTGGAAGTATTTTAACTTTTCTTTGTCTCGCCTCACTAATATAATCTTTAATCTGTGTCTCATTTGAAATAACCGACGTAAGTAAAACAGAGATAAACTGTTCAAAGTGATTCGCTTTTAAATAGGCCATTTGATAGGCAACGATCGCGTAGGCCACACTATGACTTCGGTTAAAACCATAATCCGCAAACTTCACGATATAATCATATATTTTAGTTGTAATCTCGACAGAACGATGATTTTCAATGCTCTTCTTGATGAATTTTTCACGCTCTTTGTTGAGGATTTCATGGTCTTTTTTGGAAACACCACGTCTTAGTAAATCGGCCTCAGCTAATGAATAGCCTGCAAACGTATTTGCGATGGTCATGATTTGTTCTTGATAGACAATGAAGCCGTAGGTGCTTTTTAAAATATGATCAATTGATGGATCAATTTCTAAGTACGTCTTCTCATGACGTCTTTTGATGTATTCATCAATATTGTCCATTGGTCCTGGTCTAAACAATGCCAGTACTGCAACGATATCTTCAAATTCCTGTGGCTTCAGTTTATAAAGGACGTTGCGCATCCCAGAGGATTCCAATTGAAAGACACCAAGCGTGTCTGCTTTAGAAAGTAAATCAAATGTCTTTTTATCGTCAAGTGGAATTTTGTTAATATCAATATCCATCTGTTTTTGTGATTTGACAAGTTCTAACACATTATTAATGGTTTGTAGATTTCGAATGCCTAGAAAATCAATCTTGAGCAATCCCATTTGTTCGAGATCACTTTGTTCAAATTGAGACTGATAAAGGGTTGCACCTTTCTGCAGTGGGATGATATACCTTAAATCTTCGTTTGAAATGATAATACCAGCGGCATGCGTCCCTGTGTGCCTTGGTAGACCTTCGATTTGCTTAGCTAGTTCAAGAACTTCGATGACATTCTTATTGGTTGTTTCTTTATCGGTCGTCGCAATTTTAACGATACGGTTTGTCTCTTGTGGGCTGTAGCCCAACACACGACAAATATCTCTAATTGAACTTCGATAGGCAAACGTACCAAAAGTAGTAATACTAACCACACGATTTGAGCCATACTTCTCTTTAACATAATTGATGACTTGATCTCGTTTATCATCCGGAAAATCCAAATCGATATCCGGCATACTAATTCGTTCTGGGTTTAAGAAGCGTTCAAACAGTAGATCATATTTTAGCGGGTCAACGTTCGTAATCCCAAGCGTATAAGATACCAAAGAGCCTGCGGCTGAACCACGCCCTGGACCTACCATTATTTGACTGGTTTTTGCGTATCGAACAAAATCATAAACCACTAGGAAATAATCGTTGTACCCCATTTGATTGATAACGCTAAGTTCGTACTTCAATCTTGATAGGTAGGGTTCATAGTGAGTGATTTGATCGTTAGCTAATCGTTTTTTTAAGCCAATCATGCATAAGTCTGTCAGATAGTCTTTTGATGAAACCCCTTCTTTTAGTCCAACCGAGGGCAAATCAAAGTTTCGGTCAAGTTCAATTGCTTCGACTTGCTTAAACACTTTTTCTAAATTCTCGAACACAAACGGGTAATCAAAAAAAGCGTCTTGCAAGTCGTTATAACTCATGAAAGACAGATTTGATTGATCAAATCGTTCGTTCTTTGGATCTTCGATTTTGATTAAGGCATCTCTTGCGCGTGCATCTTTCTTTTCTAAGTAAGCCGTTTGATGAATCGGTAATAGTAAAACATTGGAATCCTCAGCTAATTGATACATCGCTGGTGCAACCTTCATCTCTAACTGAAACGACTGTACACTCAAGCCTAGATAGAATTCATTAAAGGCTTGTTGATAACTTTGAAGTCTTTTTTTTGCTTGATTGAGATCATTATTAAGGATTGCTTGGTCTATGTCTGAAAGATACCCTGGTGTAACGACAATTAAATCACTTGTAAATGGTAAAATAGCATCAAGTTCTAAGCGCTTCTCGTCATTTAACATCACCATTGACGATAAAATCAATAACGATTGGTAGCCTTTTTGGTTTTTCGCATAAAACAACAAACTACTTTTCACGTCTAAGTGGTAAATCTCTAATCTAAGGCCAATGATTGGTTTGATGTCAGGGTATTTTTTGGCATAACGAAAAAACTTATATGCGGCATATAAGTTATTTGTGTCAGACAAAGCTAGAAAATCATAGCCATGATTTTTCGCATTCAAAAAAAGATCATCAAGTCTTAACGTACTTTCTAAAAGACTGTACTCACTTTGAATAAATAAAGTTCCTTTCAAAAAACCACTTCCTTTATTCTATTATATCACGAGCGACCTTGATTCTTTTTATATTTAACGTAGAAAAATACGCCAATCGAAGACAAAAGTGCCACTGAGATTACCGCGAAATAAATCGGTGTTATTGATGCTCTTTTACTTTTAGTCTCATAGACATTGACCGTTCTTGTCTCATAAACATAATTACCTTTTAAATCAAAACACTCATAATTAATATAATAGATTCCTGGTGTATTCACATCAATGTTATGGGAATGTACCGATAAATTGATGAACGCATTTGTATCGTAATTATCCGACACAACCACCCCTTCTAAGTAATTAATTGATGTTTCATATTGCTTAATCATTAAAACGTCAAAAGTTAGACTCGGTGAGCGTTTATCGTCAATCAATACAAGCAACGCCTCTTGTGTTTGATTACCATAGTGGTCTGTTAATGTATAGAAAATTTCATATCGCCCAATCACATCAAAATTGACTTCACCTGAGATGGTCAATTGTTCAAAGTCAAGTAATTCATTATTATCTTGCAAATAAAGAATTGGATCAAAGAAATCAAACGAATGATGATAAACCTCAAGTGTCACTTGGGTATACCTTAGTTTGATCTCAGGTTTTTCTATGTCACGAATAATGACTTCATATTCCATAGAAGATTGGTTAAGTGATTGATCAATCGCAGTCACAACTAACGTGTAGTTGCCTGGTGTTTTATAATCAACTAATCGATCATCGTATACGACATACAGTGCTGTGTGATAGTTATCCACAATTAAGAAGTATTGTTCATAAGAAGGTATCTGATTTCTTTCAATAATGAGTGGTTTTGTTAAGACAATTTGAGGAATGACTTCATCGACAATAACGACGTCTAATCTAACTCGCGTTTGATTGTTTGACAAATCAAACAAATCAATAATGACTTGATAAGTCCCTATGATGTCATAATTAATGGATTGATCATTGACGACCATTTTGATGTCTTGTTTTTTGGTTTGATTGTCTTGATAGTCAAGATATAAACTGAAATCAATTTGCTTTTGTCCATAATCGATTACAATCGGTTTTTCGCTCATTACCTCAGGCGCAATCGTGTCTTTGATCACAAATGTGATAGTAAAAACTTCATACGTATGGTATTTAGGTGATACCGCTTTGTAGTAGTGCGTGTAGGTTTTTAGAATTTTTGTATTAATCACCGACAAAAAGGTATTATTGACTTGGTCTTTGATGAGGTAAAACCCCTCATCAATAAACCCTTCATTCATTGTAATATCTGGCACATCTAGGTAATCATTGATTTGACAGCCATAGCAGACTTCAACGACACTTTGTTTGATGCTAAATATTGTATCTTTCGCATTTATGGGTGATGTCCTTATAAATTGCAGACAAAAGACCAACAAAAGTAGTTTAAATTTCATGGTATCTTCCTCCTAAATCTATACATACAAGTCGTTGGTCATTTTACTTGAAAAAAATAACGCCTAAAAATAGGCGTTAGATTGAATGAACTGCTTTATCCATTTGTTCGTTTAAGAATTGCTTCTTATAAAGATCGAAATACGCACCTTTTTTACTTAAGAGTTCCTTGTGTGAACCAAGTTCAACGATTTTACCTTCTTTTAAAACTAAGATTAAGTCCGAATGTACAATAGTAGATAATCGATGTGCCACAATAAAACTAGTTCTTCCCTTTAGTAAGGTATCTGTCGCGTGTTGAATAATCTTTTCTGATTCAGAGTCGATTGAAGAAGTTGCTTCATCTAGAATTAGGATTCTAGGGTCTGCTAAAACAGCTCGTGCAAAACTAATTAATTGCTTTTGTCCAATAGAAATCTTATTTCCACCTTCACCGACTTCACTATAATAACCTTGATCCATTTTCGAGATGAATTCATCTGCGCCAATCGCTTTGGCGGCTTCAATGACTTCCTCATCGGTAGCATCTAGGCGTCCATAACGTATGTTTTCCATCACGTTACCGCTAAATAAGTGTGGGGTTTGTAAGACATAACCCAAACGCTTGTGTAACCAGTGAATACTTCGTTCTTTGTATGATTTACCATCAATTAAAATTTCACCGCTAATCGGTTCATAAAAGCGTGATAATAAGTTGATGATGGTTGTCTTCCCACTACCTGTTTGTCCAACAAGTGCAACCGATGTACCACTTGGTATTTTAAGCGAGAAATTATCCAAAACGGTTTCATTATCAACGTAGTTAAATGTGACGTTTTTAAACTCAACATCGCCTTGAATCGGTTCCCAGTTCTCATACTTAGGTGTAAAGATATCCCCGTATTGTTCGATTACCTCTGGTGAATCCACTAACTCTGATTTGGTTTCAATCAGTTGTACTACACGTTCTGCAGACGCTTGGGCTTGTTGAAATTGTGCTAAGATACGTGCTATTTGCATGATGGGTTCGAAAAATCTTGTCGCATAATCAATGAATGCATATAAGGTACCTAAGGTTAGTGCACTGACTAAAAGCATGTTGGTACCTCTAACCATGATGAATCCGATAACGACATAAGAAATCATCAGCATGATTGGTGAAAAGATTGCACTAAATAAAATTGCCTTGATACTTGCTTGTTTTAATTCTTGTGTCTTAGAAATAAATTCTTGATAGTTTTCTTCTTCAATGGCTAAGCTTTTGGTCGTTTTTGCACCCATAAATGATTCGTTAAAACTACCCGTTACCAATGAATTAATCTTTCTAGCTTTTCGGTAGCCTTTGAGAATCTTTGTTCTAAAGTAGATTGATATCACAATCATCAGCGGCAAGGCCGCTGTGATAATTAGTGCTAAGCGCCACTCAAGTACAAACATCGTTACTAAGATTGCAATCATCATGATTAAACCCCATAATAAATCAACTAAACCCCATGAAATGATGTTTGCTAATCGTCTGGAATCTGAGGTCATACGAGCCATAATCCAGCCTTGCGGTGTTTTATCAAAATAGGAAAACGGTAAGCGTTGTAACGTTTCAAAGGATTGTTTTCTTAAAATGTAGTTCGTCTCAACTTCAATCTTACCTGCTTGGTAGATAAATCCCCAAACCGATAGACCAAACAATAAGCTCACAATGACGTTAAAAATAATGTACGGGGTTAATGTGCTATAATCCTTACCCTCAAAGAACACGTCAATGGCATAGCGATTTAACAATGGAGTAATCGCCTCTAACATCCCTAAAAGGATGACAAAGGTAAATAGTAAAATCACACTTTTTCGATTCGTAAAAACCGTCTTAATGATTTTCTTCCATGTTTGAAGATTCACCTTCTGGTTGTCAAACTCTTTTTCTTCGTAATTCATTTAGTCCACCTCCTTGAGTAAGTCTAAAAATTCTTGTTCAAGTTTACCCTGGATGTCCCATAACTTTTGATAGAGACCTTCTTTTTTATAAAGCGTCTCATGCGTACCAATATCGCTAATTTTGCCGTCTTCAACAACAATGATTTTGTCGGCTTGCTTAGCCGTTGTGATACGGTGTGTAATGATGATGGTTGTGGATACGGCTTCTTTCTCTTTTAACGCGTTACGAATCATTAAATCCGTTTCGGTGTCTACCGCAGATAAACTGTCATCAAAAATCAAAATAGGTTTATCTTCGACTAGGACACGCGCAATGGCAACCCGTTGTTTTTGACCACCAGATAGCGTCGTTCCACGCTCACCAACGATGGTTTCATACCCACGTTCAAATGAGGCAATGTCGCGTTCAATCGCTGCAATTTGAGCGGCTTTCATTACATTTTCCTTTTTGATTAGTGGACTGACAATTGCAATATTTTCATAGACCGTTTTTGAGAATAAAAATGGCTCTTGGAGTACAATACCCATTTGCTTTCTCAAATAGTGTTTTTCGATTTCTTTTGTGTTGACTCCATCCAAATAGATAGCACCTGTGGTCGGATCAATCATTCGGGATAACAGGTTAATAATTGTGGTTTTCCCACTACCCGTTTTACCAATAATCGCAACCGTTTCTTTGGGTTTAATTGTAAAACTTACGTCTTTTAAAATCGCTTCATTTGCGTCAGGAAACTGATAACTGACATTTTCAAAACGTATTTCACCTTGAACTTCTGGTTTTAATGTCCCATTGTCGATAAACTCTGATTTCAACTCTAAGATTTCATATATACGTGAGGTTGAAACAAGTGCTCTACCAAAGTCACCAATCATTCGACCTAAACCTCTTACTGGCCAAATAAGCATGCCAAGCAGCATCAATACCGCAACAATTTGACCACTAGAGATCATGTCTTGTCTTACAAAATAAACACCGACAATGACCGTAATCAAGTATTGAAACATCGCTAAAACGTCCGATAGTCCCCAATACATTGATGAGGCTTTTTGAAATTTCATAAAAGCTTCACTGTAAGATTTATTTTCTTTCTCGAGTTTGTCAATTTCAAATTGTTCGTTCGCAAAAGCACGAACGATACGAGCCCCCGTTAAGTTTTCTTGAATCACGGTCATCATGCGTGCCTCTGATTCTTCAATATGCTTAAAAGACTTGTCGACGTACTTGAAAAAGAACACCGATGAAACTGCTGTGATTGGAATCATCCCAAGTGCAATCCATACCATGGTTTGGTTAATCGTATAAATTTGAATTGCACCAAACGTAACGGTTGCAATTAAACGAATAAATTCTGGTATACGGTTTGATACGAAGTTACTCATCGCCTCGATATCGGTAGTTACTCTTTGAACTAAATCACCTGTATCAACGTTGTTATGGTAATTATAATCAAGTGACTGAATGTGGCTATACAAACGATCTCTTAAAGTTTTAGAGATGTGTTCCGCCAAACGTCCACGCATAAACTCCTCAAAGAAAATGAGTGTGAATCGGATTAGTTGATAGAATACCAATGTCGTTGCGATTACAACAACCAAATTTTCAATTTTCGTAAATCCATTTAGAAAGTTCAAGAAGAACGATGGGAAGTTCGCGTTACTTGACCCTTCTCTTAACATGTCAAATACGTACTGTGTAAACAAAGGTACATAGGAATAAGTAAATCGCCCTATGACAACAAGTATCAATATGTATAAGATATGTAGATAACTGCCTTTTGCAGTTCTAATTAATTTAAATAATCTCATTAAATCACTCCTAACACTATATAAAAGTATACACGATTTTTACCTTTTGTCAATCAAATGAGACCGTTTTTAGTCCTTTATTCCTATTATTATTCTTAATCATTTAGTTTCTAGAAAATGACTTGTCTTGCATTTTTTATTGCTTGTAGTATAATAATCAATTGAGATTAGGAGATTGAATATCTATGGATTTTATTTTACCGTTTATGATGCTTTTCATTGGTTTTCTTGTTTTAGTTAAGGGTGCGGATTATTTTGTGGATGGCGCATCGAGTATTGCAAAGTACTTCAAGGTCTCTGGTTTGATTATTGGATTAACAGTCGTTGCGTTTGGTACATCGTTACCTGAGGCAGCGGTTAGCATTTCAAGTGCCCTTCAAGGTGTCGATGACGTCTCTTTTGGAAACGTCATTGGATCAAATATCTTTAACCTTTTACTGATTTTAGGTATTTCTTCATTGATTGTACCTCAAGTTGTACACCATGATTTAATTAAACGCGACTTACCGATCGCGATTAGTGCTGTCTTTATACTAATCCCAATGTATTACTTCATAGGTAATGGTCATATCATCACTCGATTTGAAGGTGCATTTTTGTCTTTGTTAATCATCGGATTTGTTTTCTTTTTAATTAAAGATTCGAATAAAACAGTCTCAGCCGAAAAAGAAGTCATAATTAAATTTACGTTTAAAAAAGCTATAGTGATCACACTGATTGGTTTAATTGGTATCGTATTTGGTGGTATCCTTGTTACCGAAGGCGCAAAGTCTATTGCCTTACTTTTGGGCATGTCTGAATGGCTCGTAGGTTTAACTATTGTTTCAATTGGGACTTCACTGCCTGAACTAGTGACCTCCGTTGTTGCCTCAATGAAAAAAGAGTCAGATATTGCGATAGGCAATATCATAGGCTCTAACATATTCAACATCTTTTTCATCTTAGGATTTAGTGCTTTAGTTACACCAATATCTTTTAACCAAACCGCAATTTTTGATATCATTTTTATCACAGTGTCAACCATTATCGTCTTCATCTTCGCGTCTAGAAAAAATCAAATCACCAGACGACACGGTATGATATTACTTGGACTTTATCTTGTTTATATGGTCTATATTATTTCTCGTGATCAAAACGCTCAGATTGCATTAATCCATTTGATTCATTAGATGGATTAAGCAACGAAAACCCAACTCTTTACATTGATGAGTTGGGTTTTTTATTATTAACTTAGTCTTGAAGCAAGATAAACAGCGATTCTAAAATACCATAAACGTGACGATATTGGCTCACTGCCAAGGGTTTTCTTGTCCCACACCAAATCAATTAGGCTATCCGCACCATACAAAAAGGGGAAAAAGCGGATTTTTCTTAGATTAGCAAATGCTTGGATTGCACTCACTTCCATTTCGACAGTAATACATCCTTGTTCAATTCGCTCTTTTACGATTGCTTCGGTTTCTCGATAGAACGCATCCGTTGTCCAAGTATAACCAAGCGTGTAAGGGATTTTTGCCTCTTTAAATAGATGTTCCACTGTTTGATAATTATTTATCTCTACAAAATCACTGGCCTTCATGTAATGGTAGCTTGTGCCTTCATCACGATAAGCTTTGGTCGGAATGATTAGCTTTGTTTTTGCCGCATTATGGTCTAACAAACCACAACTCCCATACATCACAACATTTTCAATTTTTAGCCTGTAAGTCATTTCTTCTAGTATACCTACGGTAGTCGGAGCACCTATTGGTGATAAGAAAAAGATTATGTTCTCATTATCAATTACCTCGTACGCGTGATATTTACCATGAGATGAACCAAATAGTAAGTCATCAATCGGTATAATTAACGCATTATCTAACAAACTTTGTAGAACTTTACTTTGAAATGTTAGTATGAGGGTTTTATATGTACGATGATAGGGCGTTGTGACTTTAGATATATCAATAATTTCAACTGAATCTCTATAGGTTTTTTCAATTGGCATAGGATTACCTCTTTCTTTAATTGATTTGTTTAACTAAAAATGAGGTACAAATCTTGCTTGATTTCGTCTCTTTTTGATTCGATAAACTCAATCTCTTTCTCATTAAAAACAAAATCGCTAAACAAATCTGGTCTTTCAAGTAATAAAATTTGGTGTATTTCAATGGTTTGTTTGGTATTTAAAGGAAATAAGATATCTACTTTCTTATTATTAAAGTGTAGAACGTAGTGCGCATTGGTTACCTCATCTTTAAACCGATGAACTGTGAAATAACGTTCCACTGAAGTTAACTCATCATAAGGGATCGTTGTTTCGTTAAGATCAAACATACCCTTCATTATAATTTCATCTTCATTGTAGTAAGCGTATTGATTTATACTAACCACAAAAAGAGGGTAGGTCAGCAAGATAATATAAAAACCGAGTCTAGTAACTAACCGAAAGTCAAACGCACGATAAGATACTTCAAATGTATCGATCTCAATACCGCGGTTTGTTTGGTAAGTGAAATTCCGAACCAAGTATCGTTTATTCTTGTAAGGATAAAAAATGACAGCGATAAATCCAATCATCAAAAAAAGCATGACAACTGCTTTGATTCCATGAATATTGAGTTCTAGAACATCATAGTTTCGTTTAGGCAATATTTCGTAATAAAACGCACTAAGTATCAATACACCCATAATCCCAAGTGTTTTCCCCATCACAAGTAGAAAAAGTAATAGTTTATAAGGCTTAGAACATTCGTCTTGGTGTGTAGCGATTGCACGATTAATTTGATTTTCTAGCAGAATTACCGTGGATTCTACGGTCTTAAGCTTGATGAAACTGAGCCGGTAGAAATACGTTATCAAAAAGCAATAGACGACTAAATGAAGCAATACTAAAATCAATCAAACACCCCCTTGATGACTATCATAATCGGATTATAAGACGAACAAAACTAGAATATAGGTTCTAATCTCGCATCAATATGGAATCTTACTGGTTCAATCCGGCAGGTATCACTGCGCAAGTCAAACGCATACCCTTGTTTCTCCTTATGAAAGTACCCCTTATAAGGCGTTACTTTGATTAAGCAAACACTCTCTAATTCTTCATTATTTACTTCTTCATACCAGGAAAACATACGTAAAAAAACATCACGAATTTGTTTATTATTCTCTTCTAAAGGGTGTCCTAAGACAATCGCTTTGCAAGAAAACCGGTTGTGAGCACCATCAGATATCATTACTTCTTGATTGTTTGACAGTTCTTTTACATATGTCGAACTTAAATCACTAACGATATAGAATGAATCCTCATAATAAAATGTATCAATCGAACGAACCGATGGTACGTTATCATGCGCTGTCGCAATCAACATAATCGTATCGTGTTGATAACGATCCTTTAAATATTCAAGTACTTTACTTTCCTTAATGGTCATTACATTCATTTGAACGCCTCCTTAAACAATGACATCGTTTATATTTCAATTTTACCTAGTCAATGGTTTCCTATTTCTAACTAAGTTATTTGGTTAAACCTACATCGTAGCACTCCCATTGTTTCATTCTCACTAATCAAAACAAACGATGATAACGATGACTTAATTAACTCAATTTTTACGTTACTACCTGAGACTGAGTGCTTTGGATAATAACTGAGTTTTACCACTCTTGCCTCATAAAGTTGATTGGTCTCTTCAGGTAGCAACGTCGAGAATACAAAGGCGTAGGTTACGTTTGTATCTTCATATTCTAATGCACCATCTATGATTAAAGCATCTGATGCCCTTAGATAGACCGTTTCAAACATACCCATGACGCTCACCCGATCAATTAATCCAATGTAGCTTACTTCTTGATGTTGATGATAATAACTAAATAGCTCAATCGAATAGGATTGAAAAGCATCAAAGGTCATCATCCCCTCGTAGATTATGTGACTTTCTTTAACCACGTATTGATCATCTTCTATAAATTCTGGTTTAGGCATATCAAAAAAACCATACGTTTCAAGTGTCTTTTTCTCAACAAATCCTTGCCCACTTTGTTGAACACAAGAAGCCAAAAGAAAAGCTAATGCACTTAATAAGCCCAACAATCGTGTAACCTTCATCAGAGCACCCACTTTCAATCACCTACTTATATTATAACCATCTATTGATTATTTAACAAGATTAAATAAAGTATCTATTGTATTTCTTTTATCTCATCAAGAAAATGACATCGGTTGATACTCTTTGATATTCACAAGATTAATTAGTGTTTTCGCATTTCATAGGGCATGACATGGATAAACAACAGTTTGACATACATTTAGTTTTCTACTGCAACTCTAACAAGGTGTTTAACATTGTTTAGTATCAATGACGTTATTAAAAATGTATTAAGAAATGCTTAACTACTTCAAATCGTTCTCTATCTGTATCATGATTTCCTGACTATTTCTTCAAATTCATTTGAAGGTTTAAGTGTAGGACAAATCACGCAAACGAACTAAGGTGTTGATTTTTGATGTTTACGATTATTGGTACTTATGCAATAACTCACCGTAAGTAACAAAAAAAATGCCCATTTTTAGGCATTTCTTGTTTAATAAGTACTGTTTAAAGTATCTATCATAAAATTTTTATGGAGCTTCCATCAACGATAATGGGACGTGTTTTTTAAGCCTTAAAACCTTAACTTGTTTATTTATACCTTGTTTGAGTAAATTGGGGAATCTTAGGGAACCTTTTTTTGTATTATAAGTTCAAATCGGGTTGGCACACTAACAATTTAGTTTAATCGGTTAGTTTAACTTTTATTATAAATTTTATATTATTTCTTTTATTAATTATCAATCAATTTATTTATTTCAAATTTAATAAAGTCATCTTCTTTAGATACAATTTCAATAAAATTTTTAGTTACAATAAACCCGCGTTCTGTCTTCTCAATTTCACTATACAAATTGTTTTCTTCAATAAAATTGATTAAATGCGTTGAAAATCCAAACTTAATTAAGTTAATCTTTTGTTGATCAGAAGTGTTATATAAAAATTCATCATAACTTTCTTGACTAATTATACTCAAATCTAATAATGCTTTTACAAATCTTGAGATTTTAAAATTTATTACATCATCTTCAATCATTGCTTTAATAATAGCAAAATTAATTCTTTCTTTTTCG
>Ga0265295_1000275_pt1 | contig 106445 bp, 107 predicted proteins | sample Munlansysbiofilm_FD_192503 | JGI IMG/M metagenome (GOLD analysis project Ga0265295, IMG submission 192503) | Leachate microbial communities from a municipal landfill in Southern Ontario, Canada - Methane capture system biofilm | ecosystem: Engineered > Solid waste > Landfill > Unclassified ...
TGGTGACAACATTCATATTACTGGTGAGCTGATCACCCCGATCGCCATGGAGGCTGGCCTTCGTTTTGCGATTCGGGAAGGCGGTCGTACTGTAGGCGCCGGCGTTATTAGCGAAATTATTGGATAAGAGGCCACTGATGATTCCTGCAGATAAAATTCGTATCAGATTGAAAGGGTACGATCACAAGCTACTTGACCTTTCCACAAAAGAGATAGTTGATACCGCGAGGCGAACAGGTGCCACAATTGTCGGGCCTATACCACTGCCCACCAGTATCAGTAAATATACGGTGTTGAGATCACCGCATGTTGACAAGAAATCCCGTGAACAGTTTGAAATGCGGACCCACCGGCGACTGTTGGATATACTTGAACCGACGCAGCAAACCATTGACTCTCTCATGAAGCTTGAGTTGTCGGCCGGGGTTGATGTTGAAATTAAATTACCATGATCTGGCAAGTATGATGCTGTTCGCCAAGGTATAAGCATCTCTAATGTTTAAGAATGGAAGCTGGGTAAACAAATGCCGAATTCGATTGGAATTTTAGGAAGAAAGCTTGGAATGACCCGAGTATACGATGAAAATGGTCGCTCTGCGCCTGTGACGGTCATAGAAGCGGGACCTTGTAGGATCCTGCAGATAAAGACCAAGGCAAAGGAGGGCTATAATGCGCTCCAGTTGGGTTTTCTTGAAAAGAAAAGCCAACGGCTGAATAAGCCGGAAGCCGGACATTTTAAGCGATCCGGTGGTAAGGGTTATTACCATATTAAAGAATTCAAGGTAAATGACCCAGATGCTTATGAAGTGGGGCAGACCGTTCAATTGGCCGACATTTTCTCGGTGGGTGACCTCGTTGATGTGTCGGGCAAAAGTAAAGGCCGGGGGTTTCAAGGCGTTGTTAAACGCTATGGCTATCGGGGCGGTCGAAAGACGCATGGTTCAACGTTTCATCGTGCCCCGGGATCAATTGGATGTAGTGCTACTCCTGGAAGGGTGGTCAAAGGGAAAAAGCTTCCCGGAAGAATGGGTAACGAGTTGGTCACCAAAAAAAATGTAAAGGTCATAGACATTCGCGTTGAGGAAAATGTCCTGCTTTTGCATGGTGCTGTGCCTGGTGGTAAACAAGGTGTCCTCAATATTTGTCCAAAGCCCTGATATCTGGAATTGTGCTTAAGGAGATTCCCATGGCTGTCTGTACAGTTCTAAATTCTCGCGCTGAAAAGGTCGGCGAGATTGAGTTAAATGATGCATTGTTCAATGTAACAGTAAACACCGGAGTTTTGCATGAAGTCGTTTGTATGCAAAGAGCAAACAGGCGCAGTGGTAATGCAAGCACGAAGACCCGCGGTGAGGTGAGAGGCGGCGGAGCGAAACCTTGGCGTCAAAAAGGAACCGGCCGGGCTCGTGCAGGGAGCAGAAGGTCGCCGTTGTGGCGTGGAGGCGGGACTGTTTTTGGTCCGAGACCTAAGGATTACAGCTATACTCTACCTAAAAAGGTAAGAAAGCTGGCTCTGAAGATGGCTTTAAGCGCACGTCATCAGGAGGGAAATCTGGTTGTCATTGATGCGTTTGAGCTGCCTGAGGTTAAAACAAAAGGATTTCTCGGGGTTATGTCCAACTTCGCATTCAAAAACTGCCTGATAGTCACCGATCAGGTTGACCAGACGGTCTCCTTATCCGCACGAAATGCAGTGGGATTCAAGGTGCTTCCGGTAGCCGGCCTGAATGTATACGACATCTTGAAGTATTCAAAACTTATGCTTGTCCAGCCGAGTGTGCCCAAAATAGAAGAGAGGTTGATGGCGTGAAAACAGTCTACAAAATTCTGGAACGTCCGTGTCTGACTGAAAAAGGGAATCTTCTTCAGGAAACTGAAAATAAGGTTGTGTTGAAGGTAAACACTCGCGCCAATAAAATTGAAATAAAAAATGCCGTCGAAAAACTTTTCGATGTTAAGGTGGCCAAAGTTGCCACTACGAACATGGTTGGCAAGAAAAAACGAGTAGGTGTCAAGTCGATAGGTCGAACAAGCAATTGGAAAAAGGCTTATGTCACTCTTGCTGAAGGGAAAATTAATTTTCTGGATGAGCTTTAAAACGTTCCTGATTGATCACCTAAGCTGAGATTATACATAGGAAACACAATGTCTATAAAAATCCACAAACCAACATCTCCTGGCCAGCGCAATCATGTGTCCGTTCGTCAAGAAGTGCTTTCTGATAAAAAGCCTGAAAAGGGTTTGCTCGAACCCCTCAAGCAATCGGGGGGGCGCAACGTTTACGGTAGGATAACCGCCCGTCATCGAGGCGGCGGCCATAAAAGAAAGTACAGAATTATAGATTGGAAGCGGAACAAAGTCGGTGTCACGGCTACTGTCCAGGCAATTGAATATGACCCGAACCGATCAGCAAACCTTGCGTTGCTTAATTATGCAGATGGTGAAAAAACCTATATTCTTGCCCCGAATGGTCTTGCCGTAGGGGACTTGGTTGTTGCCGGGAAAGACGCTGATATTAAACTTGGCAACTGTTTGCCGATGATCAATATACCGTTGGGTACCGTTATTCATAACATTGAGATGAAAATCGGTAAGGGGGGGCAACTGGTTCGTTCAGCTGGTGCTTCCGCTCAGCTGATGGCCAAAGACGGGAACCAGGTATCAGTCAAGCTCCCTTCCGGTGAGGTGAGAAAGTTTCATAAAGACTGTAGAGCCTGTATTGGCCAGGTCGGTAACCCAGAGCACTCAAGTCAGAAGTTGGGTAAAGCGGGGAGGAGCAGGTGGCTCGGTATACGTCCTTCGGTACGGGGGGTTGCAATGAACCCGGTCGATCATCCCATGGGGGGTGGGGAAGGCAGGAGTTCGGGTGGAAGGCAGCCATGTTCACCCTGGGGCATGCCTTCTAAGGGGTTCAAGACGAGAAAGCGAAAGAAGTCAGACCGCGACATTGTCAATAAACGCGGCTAATTGAGGAGAATTCACACATGGCCCGATCTGTCAAAAAAGGCCCCTTTGTCGATGATCACCTTCTGAAAAAGGTGGAGAACGCACAAGCAACAGGGTCACGAAAAGTTATCAAAACATGGTCACGTAGGTCGGATATACTGCCTGAAATGGTTGGGTTGACATTTGCCGTCCACAACGGAAACAAGTTCATCCCAGTCTATGTCACCGAAAACATGGTTGGACATAAACTCGGAGAATTCGCACCGACAAGAACCTACTATGGGCATGCCTCCGACAAAAAAGGCAGATAAGCCCATAACATTTAAGATATTGCTTTGAGGAGTCGAACGATGGAAACAAAAGCCGTCGCTAGAAATATCCGCATTTCACCACAAAAAGCGCGTCTGGTTGCCGATGTCGTTCGAGGAATGAATGCTGGAGCAGCTGTTACAACCCTGCGTTTTATGCCCAAAAAAGCAGCAAGAATAATACGTAAGGTGTTGGAGTCTGCGGTGGCAAACGCAGATCAGCTTGAATCGGTTGACGTTGACAACCTTTTTATAAAAGAGATTACAGTTGATGGCGGCCCGATGTTGAAAAGATTCAGGCCTCGTGCTCAGGGACGTGCTACTCGTATTTTAAAAAGGACGAGTCATATTTCTATAACTGTGACTGAGCCTTAAGCAAAAATAAAAAAGATAAAGCAGCAATTAACAGTGAGGAACGGAGGCGTATCTTGGGACAAAAAGTCAATCCAATAGGGCTGCGAATAAATATCACTCGATCCTGGGAATCTATTTGGTATGCAGACAAAGAGTATGCCAAAAATCTTCATCAGGATCAGCTCATTCGTAAATACCTGAAGCAGCGGCTCTATCATGCTGGAGTTTCCCGTATAATTATCGAACGTACCGGTGAAAAGGTTAAAATTAAACTGTTCACAGTACGTCCAGGTATTGTTATCGGCAAAAAAGGTGCTGAAATTGAAAATCTGAAAAAAGAACTGGAAAAGAAGTTTCAGCGTCCATGTTTCATAGATATCCAGGAAGTACGCCGCCCGGAAGCTGATGCCCAGTTAGTTGCTGAAAATATTGCTTCCCAGCTTGAACGACGGGTGGCCTTTCGTCGGGCCATGAAAAAGTCGATTAACTCTGCCTTACGATTTGGCGTGCAAGGTATTAAAGTGTCGTGTTCGGGTCGCTTGGGCGGTGCGGAAATGTCACGAACGGAATGGTTCAAGGAAGGGCGGGTTCCACTGCATACACTTAGAGCGGATATTGATTACGGAACAGCTGAGGCTAAAACAACCTACGGAATAATTGGTGTTAAGGTCTGGATATTCAAAGGGGAAATACTTGCTGCGGAAAAGGAACCTGTTCTTGAGCAATCTCTGTAGAGTGCAAGAATCAACCTCATTTTTTCGTTTGTATTTGAACTAGGAGCTAGAAGTTATGTTAAGCCCACGAAAAGTTAAATATAGAAAACAGTTTAAAGGAAGAATGCGTGGGGAAGCTTACCGGGGTTCTGAGCTGACCTTCGGCGATTTTGCCCTTAAGGCAGTCGGGCGAGGCCGGATAACCTCTCAACAGATAGAGGCAGCTCGTATAGCTATTAACAGACGGGCGAAACGTGGTGGCCAGCTGTGGATCAGGGTTTTTCCGGATAAACCCATCACTAAAAAGCCTGCTGAAACACGAATGGGCAAGGGGAAAGGGTCGCCGGATCATTGGGTGGCAACTGTCCGTCCCGGCAGAATCCTGTATGAGATAAAGGGGGTACCTGAAGAGGTTGCGAGAGAGGCCCTGCGTCTTGCTGGTTTTAAACTCCCATTTCCTACCACAGTTATCAGTAAGAGTGAGACTATATGAAGATCAAAGAGTTGCGTTCTCTTTCCGGTGAAGAACTCCTGAAAATGAATCAGGATTTATCTGAAGACCTTTTTAGATTACGTTTTAAACATGGGATCCGAAGGTTGGAAAACCCGGCCAAGCTTCAGTCGCTACGTAAAGATATAGCGAGGATCAAAACCATACTCACTGAAAAACAAATGGATAGCTAAGAAAATAACTGCGAGCGGATGAGAAGATGAGCAAGCAAGTGAAAAAAAATCGGCAGGGCTTCGTTGTAAGTAACAAGATGGACAAGAGCGTTGTTGTGGTCGTTGAGCGTAAGGTCCCTCATAAATTATATGGGAAGTATATACGCCAGCGGATCAGATATATGGCACATGATCCGGAAAACCAGTGCCAAATCGGCGATATTGTTCTTATTGAAGAGTGTCGACCGCTTTCCAAACGAAAACGATGGCTTGTACGTAATATCATCCAACACGCCGCTTAACGTACATTGAGCTTCAATATATCATTAGCGATGGATAACATATTGTATCGGGTGAGTTTATGATCCAGACAGAAACCGTATTAAATGTCGCCGATAATTCCGGTGCCAAGAAAGTACTCTGTATAAGGGTACTGGGCGGGACACGAAAACGTTACGCAGGTATAGGTGATATAATCCTTGTCACTGTTAAGGAAGCAATTCCTCATGCAAAGGTCAAGAAAGGTGATTTGCTTCATGCCGTGGTGGTTCGAACGGCTAAGTCAATCAAGCGACCTGAAGATACCTTTGTCAAGTTTGACGAAAATGCTGCGGTGTTGCTTGCAAGTAATGGAGAGCCTGTAGGGACACGAATTTTTGGTCCTATTGCAAGGGAGTTGCGTTCTCTCGGCTTTATGAAAATCATATCTCTTGCGCCAGAAGTCTTATAAGGCACAGCTACCGCAGTATAGAGGCAGATATAATGGAACACGGAAAGTGCAGATTAAAGGTAAACGACAAGGTTGAAGTGATTGCCGGCAAGGACAAGGGCAGGGTCGGCAAAATTTTGAGAATAGACAATAAACATAGCCGTGTCGTGGTCGAACGTATCAACATTGTCAAAAAACACCAGAAAGCCACGGATGCAACCCAGTCCGGCCAGATAATCGAGAGAGAAGCAGGAATTCATATTTCCAATGTAATGCTTGTCTGTCCTGAGTGTGTTGAGACTGTCCGGATAGGAAAACAGATCCTGACAGACGGCACGAAGGTGAGGATTTGCAAGAAATGTCAAGCAACGATTGAAACGCCAAAAAAATGAGGCTGGTGACGGAGACAAGATGTCTACTTTAAGAGAACATTATAATAAAGAAATCAAGGCCTCCTTGCAGAAAGAGCTCGGTATTTCTAACGTCATGCAAACCCCGAAAGTTGAGAAGATTGTTTTGAGTATGGGGTTGGGTGAAGGTGTGCAAAATCCTAAAGCGGTGGATAAGGCTGCTGAGGAGCTATCGTTGATCGCTGGACAAAAGGCGGTGGTCACCCGTGCAAAAAAGTCGATTGCGACCTTTAAGCTGCGTGCCGGAATGCCGATCGGTGCCAGGGTTACTCTCCGTGGAGATCGGATGTACGATTTTTTGTCCCGGTTGGTGAATATCGCTTTGCCACGTGTAAGGGACTTCAGAGGGGTTTCTTCGAAAGGTTTTGATGGTCGCGGGAATTACTCTTTGGGGGTTGCAGAGCATATTATATTCCCTGAAATTGATTATGACAAAATAGATCAAATACGCGGGCTGAATATCACTATAGTGACCAATACACAATCTGATGAACATGCACGAATTCTTTTAAGCGAGATTGGCATGCCGTTTCGGAAAAAATAAATTTAGGACACTTGAATTAAGGTTTTAGGAGGGATCAGTGGCAAAAAAATCACTCATTGCCAAAGCTGAAAGGGCACCAAAGTTTTCTGTTCGCGCGTACAACCGTTGTCCTTTGTGTGGACGTTCCAGAGCGTATTTGCGCAAGTTTGGAATTTGCAGACTCTGTTTTCGTAAACTCGCCTCCAAGGGTGAGATCACCGGTGTCACTAAATCAAGTTGGTAGAAGCAAAAAGAACTGATACCTGCCTTATCATTTTAATAGAGGTACCATCATGTCAATGAGTGACCCTTTAGCCGATATGCTAACTAGAGTCAGGAATGCAACAAAAGCCGGATTTTCAACAGTTGAAATACCACTGTCCAATCTAAAGGTTGATGTTGCAAAGGTAATGAAACGAGAAGGGTATATTGCCGATTACTCCGTAAACGAGAGTGGTGTTCAGGGCGTTTTAAAAATTGATTTAAAATATGGTGAGAACAACGAGACTGTCATCAAGGGGTTAAGGCGCGTGAGCAAGCCCGGGTGTCGTCGATATCATCGATCGGATAAAATACCTAAAGTAATGAGTGGGTTGGGCGTTGCCATACTGACTACCTCCAAAGGAGTCATCACCGATAAGCAAGCTCGACAAGATAATGTGGGTGGCGAACTGCTTTGTGAGATTTGGTAATCCTATTGTGTGAATAAGGAAAAGAGCATGTCTAGAATTGGAAAAATGCCTATAACAGTACCCAAAGGGGTGACTGTTGAAATACAGGGAACAAATATTAAGGTTACCGGCACAAAAGGCGTTCTTGAAAGAGATGTGCGCCCCGAAATAGAGCTGGAACTTACCGAAAACCAACTTGTGTGTAAACCTAAGGGGACCAGCAAACGTGTTTTAGCACTGTGGGGGCTCACCCGTTCTCTGATCGACAATATGGTAACCGGGGTAAGTACTGGTTTTACCAAAAAATTGCTCGTTGAAGGAGTGGGGTATCGCGCAAGTGTGCAGGGGAATACCCTGACGTTGAATGTAGGTTATTCGTCAGCAGTTAATTATCAGTTACCTGACGGGGTTGCTGCAGTTACCGAGAAGGATAACTCAATCACTCTGCATGGTATCGATAAAGAGCTTGTCGGGTTAACCGCTGCTCAAATTCGCCACATCAGAAAACCTGAACCTTATAAGGGCAAAGGAATCCGGTATGCGGATGAATATGTTGCTCGTAAGGTTGGTAAAGCTGGTGGTGCAAAATAACGTAATCAAGTGACTTATCATGGCAAAGACAAGCTCGAAAGTAACAGCACGAAGAAAAAGGGTACAACGGATCAGAGTGAAAATCTCAGGTACTTCCGAGAAACCACGAATGAGGATCTTCAGAAGTAACCGCAATATCTATGCTCAGCTCATAGATGATGTGCACGGAAAGACCCTGGCTGCCTGCTCTACCGGCGATAAAGGGTTTGCAACGGATGACCCGGCAGATAAAAGTCAACAGGCTCGACAAGTCGGACTTCTTATAGCCGCCAGAGCGAAAGATCTCGGCATTACAAAGGTCGTCTTCGACCGAGGCGGATATCTGTACCATGGGCGTGTTAAAGCTCTCTCCGAGGGTGCTCGAGAAGGCGGGTTGCAATTTTAATGTAGGTGACAACTAAACTCATAAGGTTCTAATGAACGTGGGGGTGTTTCTTGGCTGAATTTAAACGAGCTAAAGAGGAAGCTCAAGAAGAGCTTATTGAGAAGATAGTCTATATCAACCGAGTTGCAAAGGTTGTTAAAGGCGGCAGGCGCTTTAGTTTTAGTGCAATAGTTGTCGTCGGTGATGGTAACGGTAATGTAGGATACGGCCTTGGAAAAGCGAATCAGGTCCCCGAAGCAATACGCAAAGGGATTGAACAGGCGCGAAAAGATATGAGAAAGGTTTCGTTGACCGACGTATCAATCCCCCACAACATCACTGGTAAGTTTAAATCCGGCTCTGTCATGTTAAGGCCCGCCGCAGACGGTACTGGTCTGATTGCCGGTGGTGCTGTACGAGCGGTGTTAGAAGCTGCCGGGGTGCAGAATGTCCTCACCAAATGTCTTGGATCGAATAATCCGCATAATTTAGTCAAGGCAACTTTAGACGGACTGCGGAACTTGAGGACAGTGGAGGAAGTGGCCAGGCTTCGCGGGATCGATGTGCAAGAGATAGCAGTAAACCAGTGAGTTATAAGGTAAACGTTATGAAGGAAACTGTAACATTCTCCATGATTCGAAGCAGTATCGGGAGTACTCAAAAAGTACGTGCCATATTGACAGGGCTGGGGCTCTCTAAAATGCACAGGAAGGTTACCAGGAAGAACACCAAGGAATTGCGTGGGATGTTGGCGAAAGTGCAACACCTCGTCAAAATTGAGGATTAAGTCATGTTAACGTTGAACAATCTTGTTCCGGCTGAAGGGTCCCGTCGTCCCAAGAAACGTGTCGGCAGGGGGCCTGGGAGTGGTTTGGGAAAGACATCGGGACGAGGTCATAAAGGTGCTCGTTCACGCTCAGGATACAAGATCCATCCTGGGTTTGAAGGCGGTCAGATGCCCTTGTACCGGCGGCTGCCCAAGCGTGGCTTTACTAACCTCTTTAAGAAAACGTACACCCTTGTCTCGCTCGATCAGCTTAACACCTTTGAAGCTGGCAGCGTTGTTAATACTGAGGCGCTCGTTGCAGCTGGAATTCTTGATAAAAATGGGCCCGTTAAAGTATTGGCGAATGGTGAGATAACCAAAGCACTGACAATAGAACTAGAAAAAATCAGCCATGGGGCAAAAGAGAAAATAATTGCAGCTGGCGGGGTTATAAAGGAATAATCGATGAGTGGAATTGCCAGAGCCGCGAGTATACCTGAACTGCGCAAGAGGGTAATATTTACCCTCTTGATGCTGTTCGTATACCGAATGGGGGTGCAAATACCTACCCCTGGAATAAATGGGGAAGCCCTTGCAGCATTTTTTGAGCAAAATGCGAGTACCCTTTTTGGCATGTTCAACATGTTTTCAGGTGGGGCACTGGAAAATTTTTCCATTTTTGCCCTCGGCATCATGCCATACATTTCAGCATCGATTATAATTCAGTTGCTGACTGTTGTTGTCCCTCATCTGGAAGCCCTCTCCAAAGAAGGAGAGTCTGGTCGTAGAACCATCACCAAATATACTCGTTACGGTACAGTTCTTCTCTCTGTTGTACAGGGATTTTTTATTGCCAGTGGACTCGAAGGCATGACGAGTCCCAATGGTGTACCGATTGTCATTGATCCAAGTCTTCAATTCAAACTGTTAACGGTTTTAACCCTGACGTCAGGGACCGCTTTCATTATGTGGCTTGGTGAACAGATGACCGAACGGGGCATTGGTAACGGGATATCGATGATAATTTTTGCCGGTATCGTTGCCCGGATGCCTGCAGCGGTTGCTCACACTGTCGAGCTTATGCGGTCAGGAGAACTGTCTCTGCTCTTTTTGCCAGTCATCATCACCATGATGGCCATGGTCGTGGGACTTATCATTTTCATAGAAACTTCTCAACGACGTATACCTATTCAGTACGCAAAAAGAGTTGTCGGCAGGAGGGTATACGGTGGGCAAAGTTCTCATCTGCCGATGAAAATTAATGTGTCAGGTGTTATACCACCGATTTTCGCCTCCTCAATCATGATGTTTCCAGCGACTATCGGCTCTTTTATTAAGATTGATTGGGTGCAGCAGGTGTCTGCTATCCTTTCTCCGGGCACAATTTTTTACTACATACTCTTTCTGACTCTGATTGTTTTCTTTTGTTTTTTCTATACGGCCGTTACCTTTAAGCCAGATGACGTTGCTGAAAATCTTAAAAAAAATGGCGGGTTTATACCTGGAATCCGACCCGGGAAAAAAACAGCTGAATTCCTCGACAAAGTTTTAGTCCGGATTACGGTTGTCGGCGCAGTATATCTTGGTACTGTGTGCATAATGCCAACCCTGCTCATCGAGAAGTTGAATGTTCCTTTCTACTTTGGAGGAACGGCCTTACTTATCGTTGTTGGGGTCTCCATTGATACCATCGCTCAAATTGAATCACACGTGGTAATGAGAAACTATGATGGCTTTATGAAATCAGGGCGGATCAAAGGGAGACGTTAGTTTATTGTGGTTGGATCAGAATCAAGCAACAGTATTACTTTAAAAACAGCAGAAGAGATTGAGCTGCTTTTTCATGCAAACCAGATTGTCGCCGGTGTACTACATCTGCTGGAACAGACAATTCAACCAGGTATTACCACTTTTCAGCTCGATAAACTAGCGGAGGAATTCTGTCATGATCATGATGGCATTCCAGCTTTCAAAGGGTACAGGGGATTTCCCGCAAGTCTTTGTGCTTCAGTCAATGAGGAAGTTGTGCATGGAATACCATCCAAGCGCAAGGTATTAAGAGAAGGTGATATAGTCTCCCTTGATTTCGGTGTACTCTATCAAGGCTTCTATGGTGATTCGGCGATTACTGTTCCAGTTGGCCAGATCAATACTATGACATCCACGTTGATTGAAACCACAAAAATTGCTCTGTACAAAGGGATTGAACAGGCAGTTGTGGGGAATAGAGTTTCTGATATATCAAGAGCAGTCCAGCAGGTTGCAGAGCAGGCCGGATTTTCTGTGGTTCGCCAATTTGTGGGACATGGAATTGGCAGCAACCTTCATGAGCCACCCGAGATCCCTAATTACGTCCAACGGCATGCTTCGCCGAGACTTGCCGCAGGTATGGTCCTGGCAATCGAACCTATGGTCAATATGGGGGCGGCTGGAGTTAAAATACTAAAAGATCAGTGGACGGTGGTTACACAAGATAATAAATGGTCAGCCCATTTTGAACACAGTATCACCATCACAACGGAAGGCCCAAGGATACTAAGTGAGCTTGATCAGAGCAAACATGATTAGTTGACAGCATATATGCTAAAATACTTGAAACAAAAAAAGTAATTATTTATAATGACTTTTTTTGTGACTCATTAGGAGTGATGTAGCTTATGGCCAAAGAAGAAGCCATAGAAGTCGAAGGTACCATCATAGAGCCCTTGCCAAACGCTATGTTCCAGGTTGAACTGGATAACGGACATAGAGTTTTGGCACATATTTCGGGAAAGATGCGGATGCACTATATTAAAATTCTTCCCGGAGACAGGGTGACGGTAGAACTTTCCCCTTATGATTTAACGAGAGGTAGGGTTACTTTCCGAGCAAAGGGCGGAAAGGGAAAAAGTAAATAGAGTTTGTTTGAGGCGTGAGATGAAAGTGCGATCTTCTGTTAGAAAAATATGCAGTGGCTGCAAAATATATAAAAGAAAAGGAGTTGTACGAGTGTCTTGTGTTAACAAGAAACACAAACAACGCCAAGGCTGAAGTTACGGCTTGAGGATTAAAGTTAAGTTACTTAAAAAGGAGTACGGACTTGGCACGTATAGCTGGGGTAGACTTACCAAGAAATAAGCACATGGATCGGGCCTTGACATACATCTATGGTATAGGTCTGACATCGGCCCGTCAGATTCTTGACAAGGCCGATCTGCCATATCAAATGAACAGTGATGATTTAAGTGCCGATGATATCAACCGGGTACGTATTGTAATTGAGAACGAATACTTGGTTGAGGGCGATAGGCGACGTGAAGTGTCGATGGATATAAAACGCCTGATGGATCTAGGGTGTTATCGGGGGAGACGACACCGAAGAGGTTTGCCGGTTAATGGGCAGAGAACCAAGACAAATGCGCGTACACGAAAAGGTCCTCGCAGGGGCGCTGCGATCCGTAAAAAATAATATAAATGTCGGTTAACCTGATAAGGCCGACGAGGTAGCATTATGGCAAAAGCTGGCAAGGCGAGCGTTAAAACAAAGAAGAAAGAAAAGAAAAATGTCCCTGAGGGGATCGTGTTTATCTATTCCACCTTTAATAATACCGTCATAACAGTGTCTGATCGGCAGGGGAATACCCTCTCGTGGGCGAGCGCCGGTGTTCTTGGGTTCAAGGGATCCCGAAAGTCGACTCCTTTCGCAGCACAGAATGCTCTGAATGACGCTGTTGCCAAGGCAAAGGAACATGGACTGCGTAAGGTCGAGGTCTATGTCAAGGGTCCAGGCCCCGGACGGGAGTCCGCTTTGAGAGCGCTTACCACAGTTGATCTGGATGTTACCCGTATCATTGACGTTACACCTCTTCCGCACAACGGCTGTAAGCCTCCAAAAAGAAGGAGAGTTTAACTGTCAGGGGCTGCGGTCTTTTTCTATTATTCCTGATAGACGACATAAGTAAGCATTGGGGGTCAAAATTGGCTAAATATACTGGAGCTTCGTGCAGGTTGTGCCGGCGCGAAAATTTGAAGATGTTCTTGAAGGGTGATCGGTGTTATTCCGACAAATGCTCTTTTGAGCGTCGATCCTTTGGTCCGGGGCAGCATGGGCAAAATCGATTTCGTAAGGTGTCAGACTATGCCATGCAGTTGCGCGAAAAGCAGAAAGTCAAGCAAACATACGGTATGCTGGAAGCGCAATTTCTTCGTTTTTTCAAGAATGCCGATAGAGCCAAAGGGGTATCAGGGGAGAATTTACTCGTCCTGTTGGAGAGAAGGCTGGACAATGCTGTTTACCGGGCTGGATTTGCCAGTTCACGGGCACAAGCGCGGCAGATGGTTCGACATAACCTCTTTAATGTTAATGCTCAAAAGGTTGATGTCCCTTCGTTTCTTGTTAAACCCGGAGATGTCATCGCTCTGAAGGAAAGCAGGCAAAAACACCCGCTTATCATCGATAACCTTGAAGGTGCTGCTCGCAGAGGGGTGCCGACTTGGTTAGAATTAGATCAAGCAAAGTTTCAATGTTCTGTTAAAGCAATGCCTAACCGTGATGAAATAACGATGCCAATTCAGGAACGACTCATAGTAGAGTTGTGTTCCAAGTAACTTCTATCGTTAGGTATGTTCATGGAACAACACATGCGGGATGATAATCCTTTTTATAATAATTGGCACATGCTCATCGCCCCCGAGAAAATCGAGGTCGATGAAAAATCACTTACCTCCTGTTTTGGGAAATTTGTCTGCCAGCCGCTTGAGAGAGGTTTTGCTGTCACGATTGGTAACTCACTGCGTCGGATAATGCTCTCTTCCATACGTGGAGCAGCCATCACTTCGGTACGTCTTGACAATGCGATGCACGAGTTTACCACGATTGATGGGGTCCATGAGGATGTTTCTGAAATCATTCTCAACCTAAAGCAGATACGCTTACAGTTGCTTGGCCCTGAAGCGCGTATTGTCTCCATTGAAAAGGTGGGCCCAGGCCCGGTTGTAGCCGGGGATATTGCAGGCAGCGGATATGTTGAGGTGTTAAATCCCGCACAAAAAATCTGTACAGTAACCGGAGATACCACTTTTCGAGCGGAGCTTGAAGTGCAATGGGGTAAGGGGTATGTAGCTGCTGAGATGAATAAGCAAGAAGGGCAGCCCATAGGTGTAATACCTATAGATTCCGCTTTTTCACCTATTGTACGTGTCCAATATGATGTAAGTCAGGCACGTGTCGGACAGCAGACCGACTATGATCGTTTAACAATGGAAATCGAGACCGATGGCAGTGTTCAGCCGCAAGACGCTTTGGCATATGCAGCTAAAATACTGAAAGAACAGATGACCATCTTTATTAATTTTAATGAAGAGGATGTTAAAGCCCCGGTCGACCTGGAAAAGGGAAAAGATGAAAAATCTTATCCGCCGTTTCTCGATAAAAATGTGGAGGATCTTGAGCTTTCAGTCCGTTCAGCAAATTGTTTGAAAAATGCCCAGATTCAGTACATTGGGCAATTGGTAGCAAAAACAGATGCCGAAATGCTGAAGACCAAAAACTTTGGTCGTAAATCTCTCAATGAGATAAAAACGTTGCTTGCAGAGCATAATCTGACTTTGGGCATGAAGTTTGACGATTGGACTCCGCCTGAGAAGCGAGAGGAGATCGTCGAAGAGTAACGAACAGACTTGTATTGACGGGACAATTTTCCTAAGAGGATAAAATAGATCATGAGACACAGAAAAGCTGGCCGACGGCTGGGACGCACCACTTCACATCGTGAAGCCATGTTAAGGAATATGGTGACATCGTTGCTTGATGAAGAGCGTATTGTGACAACAGTAGCAAAGGCCAAGGAGGCGCGACGTATAGCAGATCAGATGATAACCCTGGGCAAACGCGGGGATCTGCATGCTCGCAGGCAGGCAATGGCGTATATACGTTCGAAAGAAGTTGTTGCAAAACTGTTTGATCAATTAGGAACTTTGTACGCGGACAGGAATGGCGGATACACGCGCATAATTCGGACAGGTAACCGCTTAGGAGATGCTGCCCCCATGGTTATCCTTGAACTGGTTGAGTATAAAGACGAAGCAAAGGTTGCCGTCTCCTGAAACAATCGACAGCCGGATTTGTTTGTATGGAAAAGAGCTGGTGTGCCACGCATACCAGCTCTTTTTTTGTGTTTTTACCGCCTTGTATTCTGCTGTTTTTCTCAGTACTGCCTTGGTACGATCTGATGCAGCTTATCCTCTCGCTGTTTGCATTTTTTAAAAGCTCTTTTCGACGACAGTCCAGTGCATTTGCCCAGATAGAAATTTGGTTTTCATTGTTCCGTACTGCTCTGGCCGGTTGTTGAAGCTTTCAAAGCCTTTTGGCTTATCTGGGAGTCTTTGCTATGATTGTGCTTTGTGTGATTGAAATAAACAGTTTTACCTGCTTGCCAAGCAGCCTTGATTCAAAAATAGAGTCCAATGAACAGAATCGTATCAAAAAAACTGCAGATTGGTATTGATATGGCCGACCACCCATGCCTGCCCTCTGATCGTACACAGCTCGACGAAAGACCTTTTCACTTTCATTGTCATCCACAGGTCAGTTGTTTTCTTGTTTGCTGCTATAACGTTGATTTGCTCCTTTATCCTTTTGATGTGATCCTGTTAAAAAATTCTCTGGGCATTCATTCTGAGGATTTTCTTCAAAAACACGTCATCGTGTGTGCAGGAAGTCATTCTTATTTCCCGGGAATACAATTAAAGATGACTGAAGATACGTCACGTGCCTGTCCTTTTCTTGCAGAGAACGGATGCCGTGTGTATCGTAGCCGTCCTTCCGCCTGCCGTACCTATCCTTTGGAAAGAGGTGTTGAACGGCTCCCCGGCACTCAAAAACTTCGGGCACATTATTTTTTAACCCACCATCCATACTGTAAAGGGCATCAGGAGTCGCGTACGTATACAGTTGAGCAGTGGGAGCGTGAGCAGATGCTCCACGAGTGCAATGCATACAATGATCGCTGGGCAGAACTGGACGCGTTTTTTGCCACAAATCCCTGGGCCGGTGAGGGACATGCCGGTCCATACCAGCAGTTGGCCTTTATGGTGTGTTATAATATTGATGGCTTTCGAGGATATACTGAACAGCATCGACTGCTCAATGCTTTTAAACTATCCAAAAATGAACGGCGACGTATTCAAAACGATGACGGGGCGTTACTGTTGTTCGGTTTTGACTGGCTGGAAACTATCCTGGGTGGTCAAACCAGATTAAGCAGAAAATAGCACAGGGACTTTACTTGAAATTCATAAGCCAACATGATATTAAAAAAGGTTTAATATAAAACGTGCATAAAATGCACCTGAACGACACACACCCCGATGGTACTCTTTGGTGTCCTTGAAGTGAGGATATGAGTGTGGGGTGGAGGACAAAACCAAATCAGAGGAGATAAACAATGGCAGCAATCACAATGCGGAAGATGCTTGAGGCGGGCCTTCATTTTGGTCACCAGACCAGACGCTGGAACCCTAAAATGAAACCCTATATCTATGGCCCCCGCAACGGCATATATATTATTAATCTGGATATCACTATGAAACTGTTCAGGAAAGCATACAGTTCAATGGTGGATATTGTAGAAAATGGTGGGTCGGTTCTTTTTGTCTGCACCAAGAGACAGGGGCAGGCAATTATTAAAGAAGAGGCCGACCGTTGTGGCATGCATTATATCAACCACCGCTGGCTTGGCGGGATGTTGACAAATTTCCAGACCATTAAGCACTCTGTGGAACGACTGAAAAAAATTGAATCAATGCAGGAAGATGGGTCCATTAATTTGTTCCCGAAAAAGGAAATTCTGCAGATGGAAAAGGAGCGGGTCAAGCTTGATCGAAACATCGGTGGAATAAAGAATATGCGCAGTCTGCCGAGTGCACTTTTTGTTATTGATCCCAAAAAGGAACAAATTGCAATTGACGAAGCCAATAAATTGGGAATTCCTGTGATTGCTCTGACCGATACAAACTGTGATCCCGATGGGATTAATTTTGTTATTCCTGGCAATGATGATGCGATCAGGGCAATCAAGCTGATGACTACAATGATGGCCGAGGCGGTGAACGAGGGCAAAGCTCGACGCGGCGAGGAGACAGAGGCCAGTGTTGATGAGCTTGAGGAGGCGATGGCCGCTGGACCGGGAGAAGAGTTGGCAGCAGAAATGGACGAGGAGTAAGATCCCCTGCCAACATATTGTCTTTGTATTGTGTCTGATGAGCCGACGGAAGGATGGTGATTTTCGTCGGTTCATTCATCCTTAGGTGAATGTATATATTTAATCGACGTGTTGTACAAAGGAGAGGGAACGTGAAGATAACAAGCCAGATGGTAAAAGAGCTGCGCGATAAGACAAATGCCGGCATGATGGATTGTAAGAAGGCTTTAACGGAAACTGCAGGTGATCTGGAGAAAGCTGTTGATCTGTTACGGCAAAAAGGACTGGCAGTTGCCGCAAAACGTGCCGGCCGCGAAACTAAAGAAGGTGTGGTAGAGGCGTATATCCATGCCGGTGGCAAGCTCGGGGTCATGGTTGAAGTTGCCTGCGAGACAGATTTTGTAGCGAAAACAGATGATTTCAGAGCATTTGCAAAAAATGTTGCCATGCACATTGCCGCGGCAAATCCTATTGCCGTGAGTCGTGAGGGGGTTCCTGAGGACCTTTTGCAACGTGAGACTGATATTTATACCAATCAGGCGCTTGAATCCGGCAAGCCTCAACAGATTGTAGAGAAAATTGTTGCCGGGAAAGTCGAGAAGTACCTTGCTGAAATCTGTTTACTCGAACAAAAATATATTAAAGATCCCGATCTGTCTATTCAGGATTTACTGAATGAACTGGTTGCCAAGATGGGAGAAAATATCTCGATCAGAAAATTTGCCCGTTTCCATATTGGTTGATGTTTGTGCGCAGTTATAATCCGATGTGCAAATTTTTTCATTCTTCTGACGGGTTGAGATTCGGTTGCCGGGGGCGACAAAATGAAATTTAAGCGGGTACTCCTTAAGATCAGCGGTGAGGCGTTGATGGGAGAGGGCTCCTATGGTATCAGCCCTGAAGTAATCAGGTTTTTATCTCAGGAAATCCAGGCACTGTACAATCTTAAAATCGAGCTTGGCCTGGTGGTGGGAGCTGGGAACATCTTTCGTGGAGTTGCCGGAGCTGCGAGTGGAATGGATCGAAGCTCAGCAGATAACATGGGAATGCTTGGCACAGTCATGAACTCTTTAGCCGTTCAGGACGGCCTGGAAAGTCTTGGCATCCCTGCTAAAGTTATGTCGGCAATTACTATGTTGAACGTCTGTGAGCCGTATGAACGGCTTAAAGCAATAGAACATCTTGAACGTAAGCGTATCGTGATTTTCGCCGCCGGAACCGGCAACCCTTATTTTACAACAGATACAGCTGCAGTCCTTCGGGCACTTGAGATTAAAGCCGATGTGATCATGAAAGCCACACGGGTCGACGGAGTGTATGATCGTGATCCTGAAAAAGATCCCGGAGCGATACGCTATCACACCCTCACCTTTTCCACCGTACTTCGAGACGATCTTCGGATTATGGATGCTGCAGGCATTTCCCTTGCCCGTGATAATGATTTACCGATTTTTGTTTTCAATATGACCGAACCGGGAAATATTGTCAGAGCCGTCATCGGAGAAGATGTCGGCACACTCATTACCAACTGACAGTTCATTGCGGCCGTAAAATACAGAACAGGACGGCTTTGCATACTTTATTAAATCCAGCGTAAACTGCCATGAGGTACCATGTCAAACGTGATTATACCGCAACTGCAAGAGAAGATGTCGGCAAGTGTCGATGCCTTGAAGCGTGAACTTGTTAAAATTCGAACGGGGCGAGCGTCACTTTCGTTGCTCGACGGCATTAAAGTGAACGCCTACGGCTCGCAGATGGCCATGGATCAGGTCGGATCCATGACCATCCCGGAAAATAATATGATTGTCATTAAACCTTGGGATCCACAACTGCTGCCGGGTATTGAAAAGGCGATTCTTGCCTCAGACTTAGGCCTGACGCCGCAAAGTGATGGCAATGTTGTTCGTCTGATTATTCCTGCCCTCACCGGTGAACGTCGTAAAGAGCTGGTCAAACAGGTGAAGAAAGTCGGTGAAGAGTATAAAATTGCTGTCCGCAACGTGCGCCGTGATGCCATTGATACCTTGAAAAAAATGAAAAAAGACAAGGATCTTTCTGAAGACGAGGTGTTTCGGCTGCAGGAAGAAGCGCAAAAACAGACCGATACATTTATATCGCAGATCGATGAGATTGTCGCGGGGAAAGAAAAAGAAGTTCTCGCGGTTGGTTAATACTTCATTCTCCTCGTGTGCATGGTGGCAACCGACTTGCCCATATCTATCCCCCGCCATGTTGCCATTATTATGGATGGTAACGGACGTTGGGCGGAAGAACGTCATCGACCACGACTGTTTGGTCACAAAGCCGGTGTTGACTCTGTCCGTGAGATCGTAGAAACCGCGCGAGAGATTGGGATATCCGTTCTCACCCTGTATGCCTTTTCTACAGAAAACTGGAATCGCCCTCATAACGAAGTCAAGGGGTTGATGGCTTTGCTGAGGAATTATCTGCAGGCGGAACTCAGGACCATGCTGCAGAATGATATCCAGTTGCGCTGTCTGGGCGAACAGGAGCAACTGCCGGAGGATGTCGGTCATATCCTGCAGCAGACTATTACCGAAACCAGCGTCTGCCAGGGCATGATCCTCAATCTTGCCTTGAGTTACGGGGGGCGTAACGAGCTGGTACATGCGGTTCAGAGCATCGTTCAAAAGTGTCAGGAAGGTCTGCTGGACCGGCACACGGTATCGGAAAGCACCATCAACGACCATCTGTTCACCGCAGGACTTCCTGATCCTGATCTTCTCATACGAACAGGAGGTGAACATCGCCTGTCGAATTTTCTGCTCTGGCAAGCCTCCTATACTGAACTGTACTTTACCGATACCCGCTGGCCTGATTTTAAACGCAAGGAGTTTTTACAGGCTCTGCAGGTCTTCCATCACAGGCAGCGCCGATATGGCCGAACCGGTGCGCAAGTCGCAGGGGAGTAAAGAAAAATGAACCGTGTCATCCCTGGTGCCTTCATGGTGGCGGGTTGGCTTTTACTCCTTTTTTGGGGGACTGCCGAATTTTTTTGGGGAGTTGCCATTGCAGGTACTGTTGTAGCGCTCATCGAGTTTTTTCGGATGGTTCTGCCGAAGTTAACCGGCATGCCACTCTATCTATCCGTCAGCTGCTGTCAATTGCCGGTATTTGCAACCTTTTATGGAAGAGGTGATGTTGTGCTGGCGGGGGTCATGGCCAGCCTGCTGGCTGTTGTCGCCCTTGCTCTGCACCGGTTTGGAAGGGTGAATGATACTCTTGACTATATGACAGCCTGTGGTCTTGCTATACTCTATGTTGCCCTTTGTCTTGCTCATATCGTGCTGATTCGCCACTTACCGGACGGTGCATTCTGGTTGACCATGCTCGTCGGTATTGTTGCCGGTTCAGACACAGGTGCCTACTATGCAGGCCGAGCCTTTGGCCAGCGTAAACTCTTCCCCATAATCAGCCCCAAAAAAACCGTGGCCGGTGTTGTTGGTGGGATGTTTGCAGGGGTGATTGCGGCTGAGGTTATCAGCCTGTTGTTCTCTAAAAACGTGAACCCCTTCATCCTGGCTGTCGTGGCGATGGGGCTTATAGCAATCGGTATTGCTGGTGATCTGACAGAATCGATGATCAAACGATCGGTCGGAGTCAAAGATTCGGGTACCATTCTTTTCGGCCATGGCGGCATCCTTGATCGACTCGACAGTCTGTTACTTGCAAGTCCTGTGCTGTATTATCTGCTCCACTTCGGCATTCTTTCATGAAAGCCCTGTCGTTGCTCGGTTCCACCGGATCAATAGGTCAAAATGTATTAGCGGTGGTTCGGCAATTCCCTGACCGTTTCAAGATTGTTGCTCTTTCTGCAGGGCAGAACATCCGGTTGCTTGCTGAGCAGGTGATTGAATTTTCACCGAAGTGGGTTGCCATAGGCAACCCGGATCTGGTTCCGGCGCTGGCCGAACTGCTTCCAGGCAGCTACCGTCATCGAATAATGGCCGGTACCGAAGGAAACTGCCATCTCGCTACCTTGCCTGCAGTGGAAATGGTGGTCTCGGCGGTGGTGGGGGCAACCGGTCTTTTGCCGGCGCTTGCCGCCATTCATGCCGGAAAGGATATCGGCTTGGCCAACAAAGAGACTCTGGTCATGGCCGGTCGTCTGATCATGGATGCGGTTCATACCCACGGTGTTCGGCTTTTACCGATCGATTCAGAACACAGCGCCATTTTTCAGGCACTTGAGGCAGGACGTCGCGAGGATGTGGCCCGGATCATTCTCACTGCCTCTGGCGGACCTTTCCGGACATGGGAGACTGAGGCCTTGACCGATGTTGGTCCGGATCAGGCTTTAGCACATCCCAACTGGTCCATGGGCAGAAAGATTTCCATTGATTCGGCCACCCTGATGAACAAAGGTCTTGAGGTTATTGAAGCCCGTTGGCTTTTCGATATCGATCCCGCTCTGATCGAAGTTGTGGTACATCCTCAGTCGATAGTCCATTCGCTGGTTGAGTACAAGGACGGCTCGGTGGTCGCCCAGCTTGGCATACCGGATATGCGTATTCCCATTGCCTATGCCCTCTCTTACCCGGAACGGCTTGATCTCGGACTCAACCGGCTCAGCCTGACACAGTGTGGTTGTCTTGCTTTTGAACCGCCGGATCTGGAGCGTTTTCCAGCCCTGCGGATGGCGTATGCCGCCCTGACCATGGGGGGGACAATGCCGGCGGTTCTGAATGCCGCCAACGAGGTTGCTGTTGAAGCTTTCCTTGCCGGAAAGATCGGTTTTACCCGGATTACAGCCATCGTGGAAACTGCCATGGGAGAGATCCCCAATGCCGATGAACTGGAATTGCAAAGTATTCTGGAAGCAGATCAGATGGCACGCATGATAGCTCAACGAGAGATCTGTTCGACCTGACTGCAGTTTTCAGATACTCTTTCGCCATTATTTCATACTCTTCTTCGTATTTGGAATGAACTCTGTTTTATCTTTCATAGTCGTCCTTGGTGTTCTTATCTTTGTTCATGAACTCGGTCATTTTTTATTTGCAAAAGCCTTTGGTGTCCGGGTACTGAAATTTTCCCTGGGATTCGGCAACAAGCTGATCGGCTGGCAGCGGGGCGACACGGAATATCTCATCAGTGCCTTTCCGCTCGGCGGATATGTCAAAATGTTCGGTGAGCAACGTGGTGAACCTGTAGAACCGGCTGAACAACATTGCTCGTTTTCTCATAAAAAAGTGTGGCAACGATTCGGTATTGTTTTTGGAGGCCCTCTTTTTAACCTCGTGTTTGCCGTCCTCCTCTTTTTCAGTATCTTTATGGTCGCCGGAATGCCCGAACCTGTGGATTCCACTAAAATAGGTGAGGTGACGGAAGGGTCTGCGGCTGAGCAGGTCGGCCTGAAAAAGGGAGATCTCATTGTCACCATTAACGATAAACCTGTCATGTCCTGGCTGGAGGTATCAGACACCGTAAAAAACAGCCATGGGCAGGTAGTGGTGCTGGTGGTGGACCGTCAGGGAGTGGAAATGGTTTTTACGGCAAAACCTTCCATGGAAAAAGTAAAGAATTTGTTTGGTGAAGAGGTTGGCGAAAGGTACATGCTCGGCATCGTACGCAGTGATGAGATTCGCTATAAAGAGACCGCACTTGTGGAATCCGGCGAAGCGGCTCTGGTGCATACCTGGAATCTTGGTTATCTGACAGTCATGGGTATTGTCAAGATGATCCAGCGGGTGATTCCGGCCAGTGAGTTGGGAGGGCCGATACGTATTGCTGAGATGGCTGGTCAACAGCTGGAAGCCGGGTGGATGAACCTATTGTATTTCATGGGGTTGCTGAGTGTGAACCTCGGTATTTTAAATCTGTTGCCGATTCCGATTCTTGATGGCGGCCACCTGGTCTTTCTCTCTCTGGAGGCTTTGCGTCGTCGACCGTTGAGTGAACGGACCATGGAGATCAGTCAGAGAGTGGGGATAGCTATTCTTGGCACACTGATGATTTTTGTGTTTTATAATGATATCCTGCGATTGTTTAAAAGATGGCTGATGTCCTGATCCTTGCCATCGAAACAGCAACCGGTTGCGGCAGTGTTGCGGTAACCCGTGGAGTCGGCCATACCGGGAAGATAGTGGCTGAGTATACCTTACAGCCCGACACACCCCATTCCCGGCATTTACTTGGGTTGATCCAAAATATCATGGCGACCGCCGGACTCCGGTGGCAGCAGCTGACTGCCGTAGCGGTGAGTCAAGGTCCGGGGTCCTTTACGGGTTTGCGCATTGGTATGGCTGCGGCACAGGGAATAGCTCTGGCTGCCGCTCTACCACTGTTAACGATACCGACACTGGATGGGTTGGCAGTTCAGTTGCCTCCGGTGAACTGGCCGGTCTGCTGCCTGCTTGATGCAAGAAAGCAACAGGTCTATGCCGCTGTGTACCGTTTCCGTGAAAAAGGGTGGGAGCGGACCAGCCCGTTTCTTGTCATGAAGCCCGAGGAGCTGGTCTTGTCTTTTCAGGAGCCGACCCTGGTTCTTGGCCCCGGTCTGCCGGCATACAGAGCCATCTTTCATGGGCACCCCATGGTCCGACAGCTGTATACAACCCCGGTGACGCCCCGGGCGGCGGCAATTGGACTGTATGCTGCCGACCTGCTGGTACAGGGAAAAATACAGGACAATAAACAGGCAGCACCACTCTATGTTCGTGCTTCTGAAGCAGAGGTGAACCTGTTGACCACGAAAGAACAGACAGATAACAGACGATGATTATTCGGAAAAAAACCCGTACAATCCAGATCGGGTCAGTACGTATTGGTGGTGGACATCCGATCACGGTCCAGTCCATGACGAATACCATGACCACTGATACTGAAGCAACGGTCAGGCAGATCCATCAACTGGAGCGGGCTGGATGTGAAATTATCCGAGTGGCTGTGCCGGATATGGACGCTGCCAGGGCACTGGTCCGTATTCGCGAACAGATCACCATACCGCTGCTGGCAGATATTCATTTTGACGCCCGTCTGGCAATAGCTGCCATGGAACACGGTGCACAGGGGATTCGTATCAATCCGGGCAACCTGGGCGGAGCGGATCAGCTGGCCCGGGTGGTGGCGGCCGCCAAACATCACGCTACACCCATACGCGTTGGCGTCAATTCCGGGTCTATTGAAAAACATCTTCTGGCCCGTTACGGGTATCCGACCCCGGATCGTCCAGATGCCTTGATCGAAAGTGCGTTGACAAATGTTCGTTTACTGGAAAAACAGGGGTTTTACGATATCAAGATCTCGATCAAATCCTCTGACACCCTGACCACAATTAGCGGCTACCGGCAACTGTCAGCAATGACGGACTACCCTCTTCATCTGGGTGTTACTGAGGCGGGCGGCCTTATTCCCGGGACGGTCAAGTCCAGTGTGGCCTTGGGAATACTGCTTGCCGAGGGGATTGGTGATACCTTCAGAATTTCCCTGACCCGTGATCCGGTGGAGGAGATTCGGGTGGGGTTTGAGCTGCTCCGGTCGCTGCGTATCCGGGAACGAGGTCCGGAGTTGATCTCATGTCCGACCTGCGGCCGGACACGCATCGACCTGTTTTCGTTGGCCGAGACGGTGGAACGGCATCTGCAGACATTGCAATCGCCGCTCAAGGTGGCGGTCATGGGATGTGTCGTCAATGGGCCGGGGGAAGCCAGAGAGGCGGATATCGGTATTGCCGGTGGCCGTGGTGTCGGCATTATTTTCAAGAAAGGCACGGTCTATAAAACCGTACCAGAGGCTGAATTGGTACCGGTTTTCATTGAAGAGCTGAATAAGTTGGAAGCTGAACGACAAAAAGGGTGTTGAACCAGGGTCTGGGACTGATGCTACGGTTCGTCCCGATCTGTATGAACGGAGAGTTAAAATGCGTTATTCTCAGATGTTGTTGCCCACAACCAGGGAGACTCCGGCAGAGGCTGAAGTCATCAGTCATCAACTGCTGGTACGCGGGGGATTTATCCGAAAACTGACGTCAGGTATGTATACCTACCTCCCTCTTGGTGTGCTGGCGTTGCAGAGGGTGGCCAACATCGTACGAGAAGAGATGAACCGGGCCGGGGCCCAGGAGATCCTTATGCCCATGGTCCAGCCCGGTGATTTATGGATGGAATCGGGACGATGGAAAAAGTACGGACCGGAGTTGTTGCGGTTTCGTGACCGACACGACCGTGACTATTGCCTCGGACCGACGCATGAAGAGGTGGTCACTGATATTGCCCGTCGGGAACTGCACTCTTACCGGCAACTGCCGGTCAACCTGTATCAGATTCAGACCAAATTCCGCGATGAGATCCGCCCGCGTTTCGGATTAATGCGCGGTCGTGAATTCATGATGAAGGATGCCTACTCCTTTGACAGCGACGACTCCGGAGCCAACCTGAGCTACGAGACTATGAGGCAGGCATATGTACGTATCTTTCAGCGGTGCGGCCTGGAATTTCGAGCTGTAGAGGCTGACAGCGGTACCATTGGTGGTTCCTTTTCCCATGAGTTTATGGTTTTGGCCGAGGCCGGTGAAGACACTTTGGTGATCTGTGATGCCTGCTTGTATGCAGCCAATGTGGAAAAAGCCGCAATTGCGCCAAGGCAACCCGTTGCTCAGAGTGTTGCCCTGATGGAGATGACCAGGGTGGCGACACCGGGTATGAAACAGGTGGATACAGTTGCCGATTTTCTGTCCGTGAATGCCACCGACATCATTAAGACGATGATCTATCAGGCGGACGGGGTATTGGTGGCGGCGCTGGTTCGTGGTGACCGTAAGGTACAGACGGTCAAGTTGAAGAATCTTCTGGGAGCAGGTGAGATTGAATCGCTGACCGATGAGCAGGTCTGGCAGCAGGCTCGCCTTCCTCTCGGGTATGTAGGGCCGGTGGGCCTGCCGTTGAAAATTATTGCTGATCAGGAAGTGATGGCTATGATCAACGCTGTGGCCGGTGCCAATGAAAAGGGATACCACTATACCGGAGTGAATCCCGGACGGGACTTTCAGCCTGCAGTGGTCGGCGATCTGCGGCAGGTTGCAGCGGATGATAGCTGCCCCCTGTGTGCAGGCCGTCTGCGCCTGACAGAAGGTATTGAGGTCGGCCACATCTTTAAACTGGGTACCAGCTATTCCGAAGTCATGAAAGCCTCTTTCCAGGACTCTGACGGTCTGGATAAACCGTTTATCATGGGGTGTTACGGTATTGGTGTCAGCCGGGTCGTCGCAGCAGCCATTGAACAGAACCACGATGACAGGGGGATTGTCTTCCCGGTTCCACTGGCCCCTTTTCAGGTGATTATTCTTAACCTGGGGCCTAAAGAGGATGATTATTGTCAGGCTGCGGAGCGGCTCTATACCGAGCTGCGTGATGGTGGCCTTGACGTACTGTATGATGATCGGGATGAACGGCCCGGTTCCAAGTTCAATGATGCCGACCTCATCGGGATTCCTTTTCGCCTGACTGTTGGTAAAACCTTTGCAAAGGAAGGCAAGGTTGAGCTGAAAATACGAAAGACTGGGGAAACGCGGATCTTGACAATGGAGGCGATGGTTTCGGAGGTAACTGAACTGGTCAAGCAGGCACTTTCCTGTTAAAAGTAGTCGAGACAATGACTGGTAGACTGAGGCCGATTGCCCGGTTGCGACCGTTGCAATCTGCTCTTATGGGTAACTCCCCCTACAACAACATGTAAATAACATGTCGAATATTAATCCTCTGCTCTCCCTGGCGTCAGCGTACCTGCCCGGAGTCGATCTCAGTCGCTTGAGTGAGGCCTACGAATTCGTCTGTGAACGACATAAGGGACACCGGTACCCCACAGGTGAATCGTATGTCGACCATCTTCTGGCAGTCGCTTCAACCCTGGCTTCAATGAAGCTGGACCTTGACACTGTTGTTGCCGGACTTCTGCATGGATCGATCAAAGAAGGTGTCGCCACACTGGATGAGCTCAAAAAGAAGTTTGGTGAACCGGTCGCCAATATCGTCAACGGCACAACCCGTATTACCAATGTACGGTACAACAGCCAGCTTGCACACGAAGCCGGGAACATCCGCAAGCTCCTTCTGGCAATGGGTGCTGACATCCGTGTGCTTTTGGTCAAGCTTGCAGATCGTCTGCAGGATATGCTCAACCTCGATGCCCTGGATACAACCGAGCAACGCACCAAGGCACGGGAGACCATGGATCTGTATGCTCCCCTGGCGAGCCGGATCGGTATCGAATGGCTTAAACGCGAGCTGGAGGATCTATCCTTCAAGTATCTTTTTCCTGTTGAATATGCCGACCTGACAGCTCACATGGAAAGCACTCTGGCAGAGCGTCAGGCCTATGTCGATGAGGTCATTGATATTCTGTATGCTAAATTGCGTGCCAATAAAATTGAGCCGGTACGGATTGTCGGCCGTCCAAAACACCTCTATTCGATTTACAAGAAGCTGATGGTGCAGAAAATTCCCCTGGAACGTGTCTATGACAAGGTTGCTTTCCGGATCATCGTCAACAGTGTCAAAGACTGTTACCAGACCTTAGGGACCGTTCATGCCGACTGGCCGCCGGTACCCGGACGGATTAAGGACTGGATCAGTGCGCCGAAGTCAAACAACTATCAATCGTTGCACACAACCGTTTCCGGACCGGATGGTCATTTTATTGAAATCCAGATTCGGACCATTGAGATGGATCGGATAGCCCAGGAGGGAGTTGCTGCACACTGGGCCTACAAAGAGGGACAGCAGATCACCGATGGTGATGCACGTTTGTTTAAAGAGCTAAAACAGCTGGTGCAAACTCTGCAGGATGTTGAGGATCCGAACGAGTTCATGGAATCCGTGCGTGGTGAGTTGTTTGAGCCGGATGTCTTTGCCCTGACACCAACCGGTGAGGTCCGTGAACTTCCCCGGGGGAGTACACCGATCGATTTTGCGTATGCCATCCATACCGCCATTGGTGACACCTGCGTTGGCGCCAAGGTGAATGGTCATATTGTTCAGCTGAAACATCAGCTGCAAAATGGCGACATTGTTGAGATCTTTACCCAGAAAAATCAGCATCCCCGTCGTGCCTGGCTGCAGTTTGTCAAGACAAGCAGGGCACGTACCCGAATTCGTCAGTATCTGCGACGTGAAGAAAGGGAACGGGCACTGAAACTCGGTCGCGAAATCTGCGAACGCGAACTGCGAAAGTACGACATCCGGTTTCGCAGTTTGCTGAAAAGCGGCCACTTGCGTCTATTGTTAAAGGAGCTGAACTGCCAGTCACTGGATGATCTGCTTATTCGGGTTGGGAACGGCTCCATAACGATTCCACAGCTCGTCCGGACACTCCAGCCTGAAGAGTTCCGTGAGGCTGAAGAAAAACGCCATAAAGCCGAACTGATCGAACGTGCCCAGCGAACTGCGGCCGGCATTCGACGGGAAGCGGGCAAGGGTAAGGCGAATGATATTGCCGGGATTGATGGTATGCTGATGAGGATCAGTCAATGCTGCCACCCGATTCCCGGTGACCCTATCCTGGGTTTTGTGACCACCGGATCCGGGGTTTCAATTCATAGGGCCGCCTGTCAGAATTTGTTGGCCACTGACCCCGGACGTTGGCTGGAGGTAAGCTGGTCCGATGCACCACAGTCGACATATCGCACCGCCTTACGGATCAGGGCGGAGAACCGGAAAAGTCTTCTTGCTGATATCAGTTCCACCATAAGTGCTGACGATGCTGATATCGTTGAGTTAACGGCTCGAACCACCACAGAAAATATTGCTGAACTGGATGTGCTGCTCGACATTATTGATCTGAAGCATTTACAGGTCCTGCAACAGCATCTCCTGCAGATGCCTGAGGTGCTTGAGGTCCGCCGTTCCTGATTGTGTGTGGTGAAGGATGTGATCAGCAGCCATCAGGAGGTGTTTGTGTGCTGTGCAGTTTGCGGCAACGAAGTTGAGGTGACCGGGCATCGATGTCCGTTTTGTCATGCACAGCAGCCAACCTGTTCCGAGCACATAAAAAGACCGCTGCACCGGCTGGTTAATCTGAAAATGGGCAAGCCGGTGGTGGAGCAGGCCCTTGATCGTTTGGCCGTGGTCCTCCTCAGCAGCAGTCAAGAGGGGTACAAGGTGTTGACGTTGATCCACGGCTATGGATCGAGTGGAACCGGTGGGGGCATTAAACTGGCGGTTCGTCGACAGCTGCAGGACTTTGTGCAACAGGGAAAAGTTCGCACTGTTATTCCGGGTGAAGAGTTTGAGGGACGTTCCGCCCGTGGACGGCAACTTGTCCGATCGTATCCTTTTCTTGCCGGGCATCGTGATCTTAATCGCGCCAATCCCGGTATCACCGTGGTTATTCTCTGAGCCGGCCGAGTACCATCAGCCGGCTTCTATCCGCGTTTACCTTACAAAGGAGCAGTTATGCGCAGTGGTAACCGTCCGGCCGACGGAATGCGACCGGTCAGTCTTGAGTACGGCGTTCAACCCCATGCCGACGGCTCGGTGTTACTTCGGATCGGTAACACACATGTGCTGTGCAGCGTGACTGTTGAAGATAAGGTGCCGGCCTTTCTCAGGGGAAAAGGGCAGGGATGGCTAACGGCTGAGTACGGTATGCTGCCCTGTGCCACCCATAGTCGTGGCCGGCGCGAGGCTGTTTCCGGGATGTCCGGGCGGACATATGAAATTCAACGCCTGATCGGTCGGTCGCTGAGAATGATGTTTGATCTGCAGGTGCTGGGTGAACGAACGCTTCGGATTGATTGTGATGTGCTGAATGCGGATGGCGGCACCCGTTGTGCCTCGATTACCGGCGGTGCTCTTGCCGTTCGCATGGCTCTGCGGCGGATGGTCGTGCAGGGACAGCTGGCGTCCATGCCGTTGCTTGTACCGGTGGCAGCCGTCAGTGCGGGTGTTGTTGGAGGTCGGCCTCTGTTGGATCTCGATTATTCTGAAGATTCCACTGCTGATGTTGATGCCAATTTTGTTCTGAGTGGCGATGGTCGGTGGATCGAGGTGCAGACCACTGCCGAAGGAGCCCCGTTCCATCCCGATCTCTTCATGGCCATGGCCCGTCTGGCCGCCGAGGGCGGACAACAGTTGTTTGCTCTTTGGGAGGGGGAGGAATAAATACGCTGCCGCTTTGCAAGTGTTTACTTGTCTGCAGGTCAGGGGCGGCGACTGTACAGATTAAACGATAGCGCCGGCAAACTGGATGGCTTCCAGATACAGTCTCGGTAGTTTGGTGCAGTCTACTTCCAGTTCTTTTCCAGCCGCCAGACAGCGCTGCCAATTGCCCCTTTCATACGCCGCTACAATCTCAAGAAAGGGTTGGTATGCCCCCTGGCCCAGTATCAAAACATCTTTAATGGCACCGCTCAGGGGAAGTTTCTCCATTGCCTGAACCATCGGTATATCGACAATGGCATCAATTAAGGAGAACAGGCCCAGTAGAAAAAGCTCCGAAGCACTGACATCCTGCGGACACTGTCCGGCGATGAGTTCGCAGAACCGTGCTCTGACTATGGACAGACGCATCAGCTCTCTTGGTTTACTCTCTGCCAGCTCCGAGATCAAAACCAGCGTTACAAACCGCTGGATCTTTTCTTCCCCCAGATAGGTAATGGCCTGCCGGACAGATTCCACCTCTTTGAGTAAATAAAAAAAAGCTGAGTTGATATAGCGCAGCAACTTGAACGTCAGGACGACATCAGTGGCAATGATCTCTTCAAGTCTGGATGTCGTGATATTCGGGCTGTTCACCTCGGCAAGCAGCCGCAGCAGGTTGGCTTTGCTGGGTGCAACTTCAGTCAGTTGCAGTGGTTCCGGCCTGGCAAAGAAATACCCCTGAAAGTAATTAAAACCCAGCCTTCCGGCCTGCTCAAATTCTTGATGCTCCTCTATGTTCTGTGCCAGATACTTGAGATGCAACCCTGCGAGTTGTTGCCGCATCTGTTGTATCTGTTCCGGGGTTGATCGTTGCCAGTTGATCTTGATGATGTTGACCAGTGCGACCAGAGGCAATGCTTCTTCCGAATGGACAAAGTCATCAATTGCCAGGATATACCCATTTTGGGAAAGAGAATAACACGCAGCCAACACCTCCGGGTCAGGGCTGGAGATGTTGGGAATGTCGATGATCATCTTTTGTTTCGGAAAGGCCTGCGCAATCTCTTTGACGAGAAGATTAGTCGTGAAATTGATAAAACAGGGCTTGGAACCGGTAATCTTTTCTATGTCTTCAGTGAGAAAGGATGTGGAGAGCAGGCGGGCGGTGATGCGGTCGTTGCTTTGATCGGGCGGGGAACAGGCGACAGTTTTGTTGTAGAGCAACTGGTAGGCAAAGAGATTCTTGTGGATATCAAAGACCGGCTGTCGGGTAATATGCACATTCATAACGTCCTGAGAGATGAGATCAACAGAATGCCTCTACAGTGGAGTATAGAATAAAAGAGAATGTACTCAAAACGTTTTATGCGCTAGTACGGCAGTCTGGAAAAAATCATTACACTGTCCGGAGTGACGGGTTCTTTCTGCTGGAGGATACGCAGCTGTGAGGGATGTATGAAGTGACCACGGGTGATCTCTTCCGGCTGCAGGATAAAGGGACCTTCACTGGTACAGCAGTAGACGCGTCCCCACACCCGGTTATGGCTGTCTTCATAGTATTGATCAAACAGATGTCTGAGGCGGACATCGCCGATGCCCAACTCTTCCCGCACCTCCCGTAATGCACACTCCTGATAGGTCTCTCCGGCCAGGACAACGCCACTGGCAGCGATATCCCAGTAGCCGGGGTAGATATCTTTGTTCAGCGTTCGTTGGTGGATAAACAACTCTCCTGTCCGGTTAAACACCAGCACGTACGAGGCACGATGCAGGAGATTTTGCTGCCGCATAACAGACCGGGTGGTTACACCCAAAGAGATATTTTCCTGATCAACGATCTCTATCAGTTCCTGGTCCGGGGTGGCAGGCATGGGTACATCCTGGAAGCAGATCAGAACCGGTGCTGGTGCTGCAACTCCCAGCACCGATGCATACGGCGGTTACGTTGAAAGTCGGGTGGAATCGTTTCCGCACTGATTTCCCGCACCGCAAATTCACTGTCCAGTGTCGTGTCCAGGGTAAATTTTCGGGAGTTAGTGGAAAAGATAAGGAGACCGTCCCTGCTGAGCCGCCGCATCGCCAAACGAAGGAGAACGGCATGATCTTTTTGTACATCAAAGACCTGTTGTCGGTGCCGAGAGTTGGAAAAGGTTGGCGGGTCGACAAAGATAACGCCGAATCGTTCCGTTGCTGTTGTCAGCCAGTGCAGGCAATCAGCCTGAACAGTCTGATGGAGCGGTCCGCCATAGCCGTTAAGGGCCAGGTTGGCTCTGGCTCTGGCAAGGTAGACCTCGGAGATATCAACAGTGGTTGTGGCTGCTGCGCCTCCCATGGCTGCATAAACTGTTGCCGTCCCTGTGTAGGCAAAAAGATTGAGAAATGTTTTTCCCTGAGACAACTGTTGCAGCCGTGCCCTGGTCAGTCGATGGTCAAGAAAGAGTCCGGTGTCGAGGTAGTCGGTGAAGTTCACCAGAAAACGGGCGCCTCCCTCCCGGACTTCGTATAACGTGCCGGTGTCTGCTGTTTTTTGATACTGTTGCGGTCCTTTCTGCTTTTTTCTGGTTTTAAGAAACACCCGGCTGCGGGGCAGGGAGAAGAGAGAACGGATCACATCCAGGGCGAGGTTGAAACGCTGTTCCGCCTTTTGCCTGTCAACCGTGGATGGTGCCGCATACTCCTGAACATGCACCCATCCTTCGTAGATATCGATCGCCAGATTGTACTCGGGAATATCAGCATCATACAGACGAAAACAGGAGATCTCCTCACTTCTTGTCCATGGGAGCAGTGCTGCCCAGTTTTTCATGAGTCTCTGCGCAAGGTCCTGACCAGTGGTTCCGGGTGGAAGTGGTGTCAACGTCCAGTCAGGCGCCTGTTTTGCAACCGAGCTGCTTTCTTTGCCAATGAGCAGCTGGCATCTGATCGGACCGTTATAGAGACGCTGACGATCCTTCCACTGTACTCCGACCATTTCAGCCAAATCCGGGTTGGCAGTAAAAAAGCCGAGCGTCCATCCGGAAAAACGGGTGCGGAAGATCCGTCCCAGACAACGGTACAGGTATTTGACCGTCTCCTTATCGGCGAGCCGTTCACCGTAGGGAGGGTTGGTCAGAAGACAGCCGTGTGTTCCCGGCGAATGCAGCTGAGCCAGCTGCCGATGCTGGATAACAATCACGTCGCGCAGCCCGGCGGCAACAGCGTTCTTTCGCGCTGCAGCCACCACTCCGGGGTCGGCATCATAGCCGATAAACTGCGGCCAGACTTTGGGCATACTTCTGTTTTCCTGTTCAAGCGCCTCCTGTACCAGCCGTTCCCAGAGCAGGTGATCGTGTTTGTTCCAACCCATGAAGCCAAAGGTTTTGCGTAGCAGGCCCGGTGCACTGTTGCTGATCATGAGAGCCGCCTCGATCAGCAGGGTCCCGCTGCCGCACATCGGATCAAGGAGAATCGGTTCTTCACCGATCCGTTGCGGCCAGCCGGAGAGGTGCACAATGGCCGCGGCCAGGGTTTCCTTGAGCGGGGCCTCGCCGCTGCCGGTACGATAGCCTCTGCGGTGAAGACTTTCACCCGACAGATCAAGGGAGAGAGAGGCAGCCGTTCCCTGGATATGGAGATTGAGACGAACATCAGGATCGCTGATATCAACGTTCGGGCGTTTACCAAAGCGTTTGCGAAATTGATCAGCAATGGCATCTTTGACCCGAAAGGCGGCAAACTGACTGTGATTGATGGCTGCAGATGCGTTCACAAGTGTGGTATGCACTGCAAAGGTCGATTTTACAGTAAAATGGTCATCCCAGTGAATCGTGCCGACATGCGAGTAGATTGCATCCGGATCAGGTGCATCAAACCGGGTCAGCTCAAGCAGGATTCGCGAGGCAAATCGTGACCAGAGACAGGCCCGGTATCCTGTTTCCAGGTTGCCGATCCAGGTGACGGCTCCCTGCTGTCTGGTGACAGAGCTTCCGCCGAATCCCTGAATTTCCGCCTCGACCAGCTCTTCCAGCCCGGAGGCACAGGTGGCGGTGAACTGTAACGGTTGTTTTTTTCGCTTTCTGGCTTTGCGGGGTGAGTTGAGCATGGAAAATGGTGGGTAATGGTTGATTGGCTGTGGTGCTGCAGGTGCCTGACACATCAACGGTGTTTCTTTGGCGTCTGCAAAGAGCACTGGGTGGATATGTGCATTTTTATATGCAATAAATGCCGGTGAACAAACAGTCTTCAGGTTCACACGGGATTCATTACCAAAGCAGTCTTATGATTTCTGTCAGCAGCTGCATACCTGATCCTGTGCGACAAGTAAACAGCAAGCTGCAGGGGATGCTATCTGTGCTGGGCGTCTCTACATGGTAGGCAGACAACAGAGAAAGCGGGTAGTCCGGCCTGTTGGCGAGATAGAGGTGTCTCCTGCGGCAATGCGGCGATGATCTTCATCTGCCCTGGCCCTGTTTTTTTGTCGGGGTATACGTGTACCCCTGCCTGTCCTGAGCGTTGTCCCTCTGTCTGGCGGCTGTCTGTTGCCCGTTCTCAGGCAACAGGATCAGTGGGCGTTTTCGGAGCCATTCTCCTTGCTTTGACCATGTAGTACAGTACCGGCACTGCCATCCGGCTGATGAGCAGTGAGGCAACTTCTCCGAACATCAGGGCAATGGCTAATCCCTGGAAGATCGGGTCAGCAAGAATAACCGCCGCTCCAACCACAAGAGCGAGAGCTGTGAGAAGCATGGGGCGGAAACGAATGGCCCCGGCTTCAACCACTGCTTCGGCAAGCCCCAGGCCGTGGCTGAGGCGCAGTTCAATAAAGTCGACCAGGATGATCGAATTCCGCACCACAATCCCGGCTCCGGCCATAAAGCCGATCATCGAGGTGGCGGTAAAAAATGCGTTTAATCCCCAGTGGGCGGGCAAAATCCCGATTAAAGAGAAGGGGATGGCCGCCATCACCACCAACGGAGTGATATAGTCCTTAAACCAACCGACCATCAACATGTAGATGAGTACCATCACCGCACAGAAGGCCAGACCGAGGTCGCGAAATACTTCCAGGGTAATATGCCACTCACCGTCCCATTTTATGGCCGGTTGGCTTTCCAGGAAAGGTTGCGTCAGGTTGTAGATGGTGATCGGTTCGTCCCGGCCGCCGAAATCAGCGCTGTTGAGCTGTGCAAGCTGTTGATTCATCTGCAGAATCGGATAAACAGGGCTTTCAGCTGCTCCGGCCACGTCGCCCAGCACGTGGATGACTGGTTTAAGGTTTTTACGGTAGATGGGTTGGTCAACGGATTCTTCTCGTACCCGGATAAGTTCGCCCAGCGGGACGAGAGGCGCCTGCGGATCAGCCTGTGGTCGCACACGTATTGACAGGATGTTTTCAACTCGTGCCCGCTGTGCCTGCGGCAGCTGGACAAGAACATCGATCTCTTCTTTATCCTTAGGTTGGTGAAACAGGTCAACAGACTGCCCGGCGAGTGCCATTGCAACGGTCTGAATAATCTCTGCTTCCGAAAGTCCGTTGAGAGCAGCCTTTTCCTTGTCAATCTCAAGAACAAGTTTCGTTCGTTCCTGTTCCCGATACCAATCAATATCAACCACACCCTCGGTAGCGCTGAAGATATTTTTGACCACGGTTGCCAGCTTTACCCGGCTCTCCTCGTCCGGTCCGTACACCTCAGCCACCAGAGTCTGCAACACCGGCGGTCCTGGAGGAACTTCGGCAACCGCCGCTGTAGCACCGTAACTGGCTGCAATCCGGGCGATTTCCGGACGTACATGTTTGGCTATCTCGTGACTTTGCCTGCTTCGCTCACCCTTGGCTTTGAGGTTGACCTGCACATCGGCCACCGTGGATCCGGAGCGAAGAAAGTAGTGTCGAACGAGGCCGTTGAAGTTAAACGGAGAGGCAGTGCCTGCATACAGTTGATAGTTGACCACCTCAGGTTCACGGGCCACCACATCGGCCATTTCCATGGCAACCCGTGTTGTCTGTTCCAGTGTGGAACCCTCCGGCATGTCTAGGATGATTTGAAATTCCGATTTGTTGTCAAAGGGCAGCATCTTTACCTTCACGCCACCGAAGAAGAGCAGTGAACCGGAGGCCAGGAGCAGCAGGAGAATGAGCAGAAAGAACAGAAGTCGCCACCTGGCATGGGCAAGCAGTGGATCCATGACCCGGTGATAGAGCCGGGTGAACCAGTCGTCAGGGGCGTGGTCCGGGTCCAGTTGTTCACCCTGTTCGTCTTTTGCGGGCCGATGGAGGATGTGGATTGCCGCCCAGGGAGTGACAGTAAACGCAATCAGCAGGGAGAACACCATGGCCGCCGAAGCACCGATGGGAATGGGCCGCATGTACGGACCCATCAGGCCGCCGACAAAGGCCATGGGTAAGATCGCGGCAATGACCGCCCAGGTAGCCAGCGTGGTCGGGTTGCCGACCTCAACAACAGCGGTTACCGCAATGTCCCGCAAAGAGACCTGTCTGCTGCCCTGAAGCCGGATATGACGGACAATATTTTCGACAACCACAATGGCGTCATCAACGAGGATACCGATCGAAAAAATCAGGGCAAAGAGGGTGATACGGTTCAGGGTATACCCGTAGAGATAGAAGATCAGCAGGGTGAGCGACAGGGTGGATGGAATGGCGATCAAGACGACGATTGATTCGCGCCACCCCAGAAACAGGAGAATGAGCAGCACCACACCGAAAACCGCTATTCCCATATGGAGGAGCAGTTCATTGGATTTTTCGGCTGCAGTGGCCCCGTAATCGCGGGTGATGGTGACCTCGATATCCTGCGGGATCAGCGTTCCTTTGAGGCTGTCGACTTTACGCAGTACTGTCTGCACAACATCAACGGTGTTGGCACCCGGCCGTTTGGCTATTGACAGGGTCACCGCCGGTTCAACGGTATGGTCCTGTTTGCCGAACAGGACGTAGGATTGCGGTTCTTCCGGTCCGTCATGGATGGAGGCGACCTCGTGGAGGTATACCGGTGCATTGTTGTGCACCCCGACAACCACCTGTCTGAAATCTTCAACCGAGGCAAGAAAGGTGCCCGCCTGGATCAACACCTCGGTGTTTTCGGCCTGCAGGGTACCGGCCATGGACTGACGGTTAGCCTGCTGAAGACGCTGGACCAGATCAATCGGGCTCAGATGACGGGCCTCCAACTGTATTGGATCAAACAGTACCCGTATCTGGCGGCGACTCCCGCCGATGACCTTTGTTTCCGCTACCTCAAAGATTGACTTGATCGCATCGTCGACTTCAGTGGCCAGGCGGCGCAGAGTAAAGTGATCGTATCGGGTTGAGTGCAGCGTTAACGCCAGGATCGGCACATCATCTATGGTGTGTGGTTTGACCAGCGGCAGGGAAACACCGTGGGGAATGCGATCAAAGTTGGTTTGCAGTTTCTGGTTGAGAGTAACAATTGATTTCTCAAGATCTTCACCGACAAAAAAACGAGCAATCAGGAGGCACTGGCCAGGCATTGAGGTCGAGTAGATGTACTCAATCCCGGGGAGTTCATAGAGCAGCTTCTCCATGGGAACAGCCAGACGCTGCTCCACCTCCTTGGCGGTGGCACCGGGCATGGTTACCATCACATCGATCATCGGGACCTTGATCTGCGGCTCCTCCTCCCGCGGCAGCAGAAACACCGCAAAACAGCCGAGTAACAGTGAAGCGATGAGGGCTATCGGGATCAGCTTTGAATGGACAGAGGCCGCAGCAAGGCTGCCGGCAAAACCGAGCCTGGAGTTCTTCTGTGCACTCATGGCTGAACCTGTACAGCCTGACCGTCAACAAGCCGACTGCTGCTGGTTGTCACCACCTTTTCACCCCGGGTAAGGCCGGCCAGGATTTCCACCATGGCATCATCTTGGGTCCCGCTGCGTACAATGCGCAACCGTGCCTGTCCGTCGGCAACAACGAAGACGGTTTCCATCTGTCCGGATTGGATGAGCGCACTTTTCGGAACAAAGAGACTGTATTTTTCATGGTCTGGTACCAAGACCCGACTGAGTTGGCCGGAACGCAGCGCAGTATTTGATGGAACGGCAAGCTTGATGACAGCACTACGCGAGCGGGGATCCACAGCCGGGGCGATTTCGACGACAGTGCCTGTGGTTGTCAGGGGTATTGTTTCAACGAGAACCGTGAGTTCATCACCAGGGTGAATGGTGTGCAGCAGCCGTTCCGGGATCATCACCTCTATCTGCAGGGATTGGTCGTTTTCAAGATGGAGCAACACGGTTCCGGGTGTTGTCAGATCGCCGCTGGTCAGTAATTTTCGAGCCACCACACCAGCAAACGGGGCAGTGATGCGTGTGTAACCGGCCATGGCTCTGGCCTCGTCATATCCTGCCTGGGCAATGGCCGTCTGTTCAGCCGCGGTTTTTGCACTCTCCGGAGTGGTGGCGTGTTTTTGAAGAAGAGTCTGTTCTCTTTTCAGTATGCGCTTGGTCTGCGCCAGGGTCGCTTCGGCCTGGTGGAGACGGGCGGTCAACTCTTCAGCATGGATTTTGGCCAGAAGATCGCCTTTTTTGACGCGTGATCCTAACTGTACCGGCATGGTGACAACAGTACCGCTGATCTTTGCTGCGATGGCTGCCTGTTCGGCAGCCTGCACTGTTCCTGTCACCACGGTGAAATGGGGGATTTCCTTTCTATCGACCGTTGCAATACGCACCTGTACCGCTGCCCCGGCCCCCCGGGGTGCCGCCTCTACTCCTGCCGTAAAAATGACGAGCAGCCATAACCACAGGACACCGGAGATAAAAGACTGTTTTGTGAGCAGTTGGTGTAGAGGCATAAATCATCTCTCCTGGTCGAATTGGCGCAGACCGATGGCACGGCGTAGATCAGCGATGGCAGTCTTTCGGGCGGCCGTGGCCTGATCATGGCTTAAGCGGGCGTCAGTGAGTCTGTTTTCAGTGTCAATGAGCTCTGCGGTCAGCAGGGTTCCCTCTTGAAAACGAAGCCGGGCAAGTCGAGCGCTTTCAGTGGCTGCAGCCACTCTTGCCCCGGTTACTTTCAGCCGTTCTTCTTCCTGGTGGAGGGCAAGAGCTGCCTGCTCCATCTCCAGATTGCAGTCCAACTTCATCTTTCGCTGTTGCTCTTTAACAGCTCGCCATTGTGCTTCCGCCCTGGCAACAGATGCTTCGACCTGTCGACCTTCATAGAGCGTGTAGTGTAATCGGACTCCAGCCACCCAGGAGTTGCCGGAGCCTTTTTCCAGCTCAGTTCCTTTGTCTGTCTGCACACTGCCAAAGGCATCGGCTGTCGGTAAAAATGCTGCTCTGGCCTGCCGGATATGCGCTTCCTGTGCCTTGACAAGCGCTGCAATACCAGCCAGCTCCGGGCGATTGTGGGTGTGACGCTGGGTAGGAACCTCGGGGCCTGATTCGGTTGTGGCGTCAATGGACACCGTTTTTTCAGGAAGTCCGAGTAGTGAAAGAAACGCATGTTTCGCAAGCTTCAGACCATGTTCAGCCCGGATATACAGCTCCTGAGTCCTGGCCTGCTGGACTTCAAGATTCAACACTTCCTCGTGCAGGAGACTGCCCTCTTCAAAACGGGCCCGGCCCACCTGCAAAGATGCCTGTATCGCCTCAACTGCAGACCGCATGATTTTTACCGTATCTTCACTCTGGGCAATGGTGTAGAAGGCCCGCACAACCTCATACTCCAGGCGGTTACGGACGGCCTGGTGGTCATATCGTGACATCTTGCTGCGTTCATCGGCGGCCTGGATAGCGGCCAGATCATGTCCACCGTTGTACAGCTGGTACTGCACGGTCGCCTTGGCCTGCAGGTTGTCGGTGGTACCGGGGTTGTTGAAGTTGATGGTCTCGTTAAATACTCCCTGATTGAGGATGTTGCCGAATGAGTACATGGGATTGTCTGTACGATGATACTCGGCGCTGACCCCAAGGCGCGGGTAAAGAACAGCCCTGACGCGCTCTATGTCGTGATCCGCAGCCCGGATTCGTTCCAGGGCGGCCCCGATGTCTGGATTGTGGGTAAGAGCATGCTGGACCGCCTCACGAACAGTCCATTGTTTTTCTGCAGAAGGGCGGTCATCGGCTGACAGGAGCAGCGGAGCACCTGTTGCTGCACACAGCAGAAGGAGGATGAGGAGATAGCGGAGCATAAGCATTGGCTATAAAATAAAGTTTTCAGGTACAGAAAAAAGTGATTGTCAATATATGCAGAATTTATGTAATAAATAGCTGTAAAAGTGTAGAAAAAAATTCTTCGAACGAGATTTTATAAATAGAGTATCAGTCTGTATTTTGCAATAACAATACAGGTCCATACGGCCATACACTCATACGGTCGAGTGATGAAGAGGAGAGAGCAATGAAAGCGATGCAGAGAATACAGCGATTATGGCTGCTGCCTCTTGTGGGAATACTGACGGTTCTGCCCGTGCAAGGCGCAGAGCAACCGCCGCCGGAAGAGAACGTTCCCCAGGAAAAAAAGATCGAGCAGCAACCGGATAAGTGGAGTGAGGCCGGTAGAGAGGTGAGGCAGGCAACGGGCTCAGTGGCGGATGCCACGAAAGAGAGCGCCGGTACAGCCTGGGAGTCCTTAAAAACGGGATCAACAACAGCCTGGGAAAAGACCAGGAGCGGCTCTGTGCACTTATTTGAGTCAGTGGGAGAAAAATCAAGAGAAGCGTGGTCAGTTACCAAAGAAGAAACCGCGGATTTCTGGAACAAAGGGAAATCTCTGATTCATGAAGCCACAGCTCCTGATCCACCAGCACCCCCGGTGCCGCCACAGGAGCCGGTCCCGCCCCCGCCGGCCGACGTTCCCTCCGGCGACACAGGTCAGTCTGACTGATTCGGGAGCAGGGGCCGGATCGATATCCTGTGAGCGGCAATGATGATGAAAACGGTCACATCAATGCCGCGGTATGGCCGTGCACCTACAGATCAAAGGATTGGTGCAGCATGGGCATCTCGACATGGGTTGCCGTGAGATGATCTGCCAGGGCAAGCATGGCTTTTTCTTCACCATGCACCAGAAAGGTTCGTTCGGGCTTGCCGGTTTGGCTGTGCCAGCGAAGGAGCTCGCGCTGATCGGCATGGGCTGAAAAACCACCGATTGTGTAGATGTCAGCGTGAACTTCTATCTCTTCCTGAAATATTTTAACGACCTCTGCCCCGTCAATGATCTGCCTGGCCAATGTTCCCTGGGCAGCATAGCCGACAAAGACAATGGCCGCCTCTTTGCGCCAAAGATTATGGCGAAGGTGGTGACGGATACGACCTCCGGTGCACATGCCCGAGCCGGCGATGATCACCGAGCCACGGGTATGTTTGAGTGCCGTTGATTCGGCAACATCGCGAACAATTTCAAGACCGGGCAGATCAAAAGGATCACGGCCGGCTGAGATAACCGCCCAGGTCTCTTCATCAAAACATTCCCGGTGTCGCCGGAAAATCTGGGTGGCTGAAACAGCCATCGGTGAATCAAGATACACCGGCAAAAAAGGTGGCAGTTGCTGTTGTTCAATACCTTCCCGTAAATAGTAGAGTAACTCCTGTGTACGCTCCAGGGCAAAGCTGGGGATGAGTACATTACCGTTACGGGCTATGGTGGTGTTGATTGCCTGGTGCAGCTCATCAAGGGAGGGGGCAAGTGATTTGTGGAGCCGGTCGCCATAGGTGGATTCCATGATAACGATATCGGCATGGGGAGGCACGGCAGGGTCCGGCAGAATGGCCCGGCCGTTGTAACCGAGATCACCGGAAAACAGTACCCGCCGCTGTTTGCCGTCTTCTTCCAGCTCCAGGAGGATGCAGGCAGAACCGAGGATGTGACCGGCCTCGTAGAAGGTTGTGCGGATACCTGGACAGAGATCATGGGGGCGGGTAAATGAGGCAATATCGATGAAGGTGTCCAGGCTGTTGAGCGCGTCCAGGGTATCGTACAGCGGCTGCACCGATGCTTCCCGTCCTCGTCGTCTGCCGGCCCTGGAATTACGGTATCGGGCCTCTTCCTCATGGATTCGGGCTGAATCAAGCATCACAAGGCGGGCCAATTCCCGGCTGGCAGCACTGGTTACGATGGTTCCCTTAAAGCCCTGTTTGCAGAGAAGCGGAATGCGTCCGCAGTGATCAAGATGGCTATGGGTCAGTAACAGATGATCAATGTCGGCGGGATCAAATCCGAAGTCGTTTAAATTTTCTTCATCTGTCTCCCGTTTTCCCTGGTAAAGGCCACAGTCAATAAGGATACGCTTATCCCTGCATTCGACCAGGAAACATGAACCGGTTACATTGCGGGCAGCTCCATGAAAGGTGATACGCATGGTCAGTCCTCTCGTGCACTTGATTGAAGATGATCGGTTGGGTGATGCTTGTCTCTGATTAAGCTGTTTGTTTGAGCTCTAAATGTCTGTGGGTGTGCTCAGGAAGAGCGGTTCTGCATCAGCGCATCGGGATACCGTGATGCTGGTGTTTTTTAGTGCCTTTGTCCCTGTGCAGTGGAGCGGTGGATGCTGCTGGTCCTCTGCAGTGTCTTCTGATCACTTCTGTCTTTAAAACTATACCGGATTTTTTCATAGGCGTAATGAAGATCTTCGGTCTTGTTGTTTTGCTGTGGTCAACGAACCGGAGCAGGGGGCATTGTGCCTTGCCGGTTGTCTGGCGGACTTTTTTTGCATGGTGGTACAACTATATCGACCAGTCAGGGGACTGGCTGCTGCAGGTGGGACCGGCAGAGGTGAGCATGGCAAGGGATTTTTTCAGCCGACCGGAGAGGTTGAACAGGAGATGGTGTTTTTAAGAAAGAGGAGGTCAGAAGCGTCCCAGATCTTTCGGGTCAAAGGAGATCCAACGAAAAAGAGAGTCTTCCAGGGTGACACATTGGTCAAAGTTATCCCTGATCAGACCTTGGCGGGTCGGATTGCCTTTGCCGTAGTGGTCCAGGATGTATTCCAATCGTTCGCTCAGATGCACCACAACATTATGACGAACGCGTTTATCGGCATAGTACACAATTTCAGGGGCAGTGAAACGACCGTCCAGATACCGTTGCGGATCATAATCGGCAAGAAGTACATGCTGTTCAACAATTGTCGCAATATCCGGATATCCGTGTTGCCGGCAGATGTCACCGCCGATCTTGGCGTGGTCACAGGTGCTGTTCAGACACGGGGTTTTGGCGATGTCATGGAGCAGGGCGCCGGCGATCACCAGGCGTTGATCGGCCTGGGATCGGTCGGGCGCAAAGGCACATAACCCTGACAGCAGATGGTCAGCCAGCCGGGTAACGACCAGGGAATGATGACGGATATTGGCGAGCATTCCATACTGATCCATGAGCTTGATGCACTGTTTCAGGGAAGGGATGGAGGGGCGCGATGGTTCCATGCTCGTTAAAAGGTATGTTGTTGTTCACGATTTACCGCTGAATCGGTGCACTGCGTTCACTGCAATCCGGACGTGTTCTGTTGGCGTCTCCGGTTGGATGCCATGACCGAGGTTAAAGATGTACCCCTGCGCATCCTGGGCATCTATCAGCATTGTCCTGATGCGTTCTTCCAGTTGTTTTGGCGGTAAAAAGAGGGCGAGCGGGTCAATATTGCCCTGGACGGCGTGCCGTCCGGCCCGGGCAACAGCCTCTCTGATGGGCAGCCGCCAGTCAAAACCAAGCACATCAGCACCCACGGTGGTGGTGAGGTGGGTCAATGTGGCACCGTTATTTGCAAAGTAGATGATCGGAACATCGGTGCCAGCCCGCAGATCTCTGATAATGGATCGGGTGTAAGGAAGAACAAATTCTTCGTAATCGCAGGGGGCCAGAATGCCGACCCAGGAGTCGAACAGCTGCAGCGCCTGGGCTCCGGCTCTGGCCTGTGCTTGAAGATAGACACTGGTGCAGGCGGTAATTTTTGCCATCAGGTTATGGAAGAGCTGCGGCTCCTGGAACATCATCTTCTTGGTGTGAAGAAATACTTTGGAGCTGCCGCCTTCGATGAGATAGGTCGCAAGCGTGAAGGGAGCACCGGCAAAACCAATGAGCGGCACCTGCAGGGTGAGACGCAGGAGGCGAATTGTTTCCAGCACAAAGGGAAGTTGTTCTTCAGGTACGGGAATCACCAGGGCATCAACAGCTTTCTGGCTTCGAACCGGTGTGGGGAAAAGCGGACCCCTGCCCTCATGAAACTCGAGTTCAAGGCCCATGGCCTCCATGGGAATGAGGATGTCGGAAAAGAGTATTGCCGCATCAAAACCGAAAATATCAATGGGCTGTAACGTCACTTCAACAGCAAGTTCAGGTGTCTTGCACAGTTCGAGAAAACTGACTTTCCCTCTGATTTTTTGATACTCAGGTAAATATCTGCCGGCCTGCCGCATGAACCAGACAGGTGTGTGGGTTGTTTTCTGACCCCGGCAGGCTTGGAGAAATGTGTTGTTCATCGAATATCCGTGTTTGTGGGTTTATGATTCACAGGTTGTCTGTGTTGGGGCACCAGGTTGGCTCAGGTGCCGGCCGGGAACATGGTTGCAGAAGGGCTCGCCAGCCAGGTAATCTCCGGTCAGTGCATAAGCTCTGGCCCGACAACCGCCACAGACCCCGACATATTCACAACGGCCACAGTTACCTTTATAGCCGGAAAAGTTGCGCATATCGAGCATGAGCTTTGAATTCTCCCAGATATCCTGGAAGGATTGCGTCTGGAGATTACCGGCAGCCAGGGGGAAGTAGCTGCACGGCAGAACATTGCCATCAACATCGATCAAACAGATCAGCTGTCCGGCGAGACAGCCTTTGGATCCGCCGGTGGAGAATGAAAGACTGCGGCGTTTGAAACGCTCTCCCTCAGCTTTGGAGCGCTGGAGTACAAGGCGATAGTACTGGGGGGCACAGGTCGGGCGGACCAGGAGCTCATCCTCTTCCTTCTCCATATCATAATGCCAGTTGAGCATCTCCTCATACTCATCAGCCGGAATCAGTTCTGCCAAGATATTTTCACCACGGCCGGTGGGCACAATCATGAACAGGTACCAGGCGGTGGCTCCCAGTTTTTTTACCAACTGATAGATCCTGGGTGCTTCTTCTTTGTTACGTTGAGTGAAGGAGGAGTTGATGAGAAAATCAATACTATGCTCGTTGAACAGGCGAATGGCGTTCATGACTCCGGAAAAGGCTCCGGGCTGGTTTCGGAAATCATCATGCACCTCGGCGGTGGCACCGTCCAGGCTTAAAGAAACCATTCTGATACCACTGTCTTTAATGTGTCGGCAGGTTTCGGCATTCACCAGTGATCCGTTGGTTGCCAAACACATGCGTAAACCAAGCTCCGTCCCGTGGGCGGCAATATCAAATACATCCGGCCGCAGGAGCGGTTCACCGCCGGAAAGCACGACGACCGGATTGGCATAGGAGCGGATCTCAGCCAGGATTCGCTTTGCTTCGGCTAAAGAAAAATCGGGATGTCCATCAATCTCAAGCTGGGAAGAGGAACGGCAGTGTACACAGTGGAGATTACAGCGGCGGGTAATTTCCCAGGCAATCCATTTGGGGACGAAATCCATAGTCTGATATCCGATCTTGTGAAGGCAGTAGCAATGTTGACACCAGTTTGAACAGAGTATAAACTGGATACTCCAGATCGTAAAACGACCAGAGAGAAAAAGAAGAACAAAAGATATAATCAGTTGAACATGTTGGACTATATATATGATTGATTGGTCTTGCGGTCAACAGCTTTATAAGGGTGACGCACGATGATGGCGGGTATCGTGGTTATTTCTGATGAAAAAATCTGTAAACGATTTATCTTTATATCATAAAGTAGTTGATCGCCCACCTTCTTTTATGCAAGGAGTCGCCTTATGCAGAGTATTAAAAGTATCCTGACCCCCATCGATTTTTCAGACAATGCCGAAAAAATCATCAAGGCAGCTGCTTATATGGCAGGAACATTCAAGGCGGAACTGCACCTGGTGTTTGTGGCACAGACTTTTGAAGATTACAGTGGTTTTTTTGTTCCTCCCATAAATCTCCCGAACCTGGAGGAGGAGCTTTTTGCCTCGGCCCAGCAACAGATGGAGACCTATATCGAAGAAAACAGGGCCGGACTTCTCGAAGCCGGAGTACAGCATGTGACAGGGAAAGTACTTTCCGGTGATATAGCCGAAGAAATTCTGAAGTATGCCGCAAAGAAAAAAGTGCAGCTGATTATTATGGGGACCCACGGCTACAAAGGTCTTGAGCGAATCATGTTCGGCAGTGTTGCTGAGAAGGTGGTGAAGTCGGCCAGTTGTCCGGTTATGACTGTTAATCCGTATCGTGAGTAGTATGAAAACCGGGCAGCCTAGGCGCGGGGAAGCGTTTTGTCGCCTCGATGGTCCTGACCAGGAGCGCATCCTGATGATAAAACCACGACGCAGGTCAGGAGGGTAACGCTATGGAAAAACGAAAGTATCCACGGGTGCTGGTTACCAATATGTTTATTGATGTCTCTGACGGCATAGGCTTCTGTACAGGGACGGTCCAAGACGTTTCGCAGGTGGGTCTTTGTCTGACTGATTTAGCCAAAAGATTCGGTCAGGATATGGATACCTATACCGCTGTGACCTCCAGTGGAAGTGAGTATTTTAAGTTCAGGGTTCGACCACGATGGGAGCAGACCGGAAGTGTCAGCAAGCGAATGGGAGTGGAGATCACCGAGCCGTCCGGATCATGGATGGATTTCGTTTCCAGGCTTGAAGCCCGGAACAGAAAGGGGGCACAGCAGGGCCACTGAGACCCTATTGCGGAGCCAGTATGCCGACAACACAACCCGCTGCCGGTTGCGTTGGTCGACAGTACTCCTGTCCTGCGGCATAGCTCTTGGCGAACAGCGTGGGCAGGGAGATGTTTTCAAACAGGTAGAGTTCAAGTTTCCATTGAACATGTTGTGTCGAATCGGAGTTGGCAGCCGTACATTGCGACCATTCCAAGATACCCTTTTCAAGAAGCTGGATCAGTTTCTCACGAGAGTACGCCTCTGTCCGGCCGGTGTACAGTGTGCTGAGTGCCATCTTGAGGCTTTGGCATTGTTTTGTCGGCGACACTTCCAGTGTCTGCGCAAATTCAGAGTCTTTTTGTGTTGCGGGGATCTTCAACGTGGCTAACAGGCGAGGACTCTGTCGCTCTTGTTTTTCATAAAATTCGTGGAGCAGGTCCAGTGCGGTTTGGTACCTGGTGATCAGGAGCCCCGGGATAACGGGTTGAGCAGCCGTGTGAAAAACAAGCCGGGTCCAGGCCCTGAGCCGGTAACGCAGAAAACTGTCCATCTCCTGATCGGACGTTAAGGTTGCAGCGGGAAGGGTGAAGAGGTTGTTCTCATCGTCGCGCAACATTGCTAAGAGCTTGTTTTCCTGTTCAGTAATATCCTGAAGGGCCAGTCGCAGCCCGGCACGTTCTCGGTCGTACATCTCTGCCAACTGAAGAATAAGTCGCGATTGCCAGAGGAGTTGTTCAGTCTCCTGTTCCGGACGAATACCGCTGTTGTTGAGAATGTCACTGATGATGGTCCGGCGTGACTCCGACTGATCGCCGCGATTAAGACCTGCCAGGGTGAGCATGCCCAGCTGGCTGATATACTGACTGCCTCTTTGCTGCAGGTCCTGGTTGAGGGCAATGAACCGTTGACGTTGCTCGCCAAGGGGTACAGCGGTGAAGTACTGGAGCCTGTCTTCTGCATGGTATCGGCTGATCAGCTGCGATTCGCTCTTTGTCAACGGTAGACCATGTTCAATTGTTTGCAGGTAGACAACCTGATCGAAAACTTGTACAAGGGGGCGGAGAAAACGCTCTTCAGGCAGCGTGTCTGGAAATATGCAGGCAATACTTTTGTTTGGAACCATGGCAACACTTCGAGAAAAAATAACGTTTATTGGAACAGCACTGGCGTACATCCTGTTTCATCTGCGTTTAGGGGCTGACTGGTATGCCGTTTTTACAGGCACCCTGTACCAGGTTTTGCTCACAGCGCCCTATGCACTGGGGTTTACCTATATCATTGCCGTTATTATCCGGCGCTTAACCGGTAAAGGATGGCTGCCGTGGGACCGGTTGTTGCGTCTTTTTTTTACTGTGGGCATTCTTTTCGCCTTTTATTTTGCGCTGTACGAGTATGCCGGTCAGCAACCACCGCTTACGGATCGGCAACTGGAGTCTGACTCTAGCGTATCACGCTTTTTTGAGGATGTACTCCAGCGAGTGCGGTAGAGTTGGGCATAAGAAGGCTGTCCGGCCCTATAAGGGTACCCGGGCTGGTTACCGCGTTACAACCGGTTTGCACATTGTCCCCGAGCACAGCACCGAGTTTATGTAAACCGGTGTCAACAGAGCCGTTGCTGGTCCGAAGTTTGACCGTTCCTGTAAAGAAACGTAAGTTTGCACACTTGGTCCCTGCACCAAGGTTGACTTTTCTGCCAAGGATAGAGTCACCAAGATAGGCAAAATGACCGGCTTTGGCATCGTCCAGAAAAATAGAGTGCTTGACTTCAGTGGCATGACCAACCACACAACGCCTGCCGATGAGACAGTTGCCCCGCAGATAGGCGCCTTGGCGAATTTCCGAACCATCGCCGATGATGGCCGGGGATTTAATCATGGTCCCGGATTCAATGAGAACCCCTTTACCGATTGCAACATGCTTGCCCAGGATCACAGCACCCGCCATGATGACCGAGGCCCCTTCCAGAATCTGACCGTTTTCCCAGACTGAAAGACCGCCTTTGGTCGCATCTCCATAGGTGATAATGCACTCTCTGGCATTGCGCAGTTTGCCGTTGAAGGAGATGTACGGGCTGTCAAGAGGTACACCGTCGGTGATGCACAGGTGCTGGAAAGTCGGTTTGACCAGGCCGGCGATGTACTCCTTCAGCTTTTTTAAAGGAGCCCAGACATGGGGGCAATCTGCAAAAAGTTCCTGATGAGTGCAGTCATCAAGGGAAAAATAGGATTCGACTGATAGCATAGAGGGCTCCGATATAAATGAAAAATGAAACGGATGAATGATCTTTTGTATATTGAGCGGCTGGTAATTATTCAAGGAAAATCTTCGTTTACTGCATGTAGCGTCTGCTTGACTTCGGAAAGGGTCATGTTTACTGTCGTGGGACTATTTTGAGCATAGAAGCCATTACCTGAGGTAATGTTGAGGAGGAAAGACGTGGAATTTGATGATTCGTTGTCCACCAGTATGGGTGATTTTGACGAGCAGGCACAGGATTTAGAGATCCCGGATTCTCTGCCGATGATGGCGGTGCGAGATGTTGTGGTCTTTAATTATATGATTATTCCGTTGTTTGTCGGCCGTCCAGGTTCCATTGAGGCGGTGAATGAAGGGCTGGCCGCCAACAAGCTGTTGATGCTGGTTACCCAGAAAGATGCCACCAAGGATGATCCTGAAGAAAAGGATATCTATGAGGTGGGTATGGTCTCAATGATTATGCGGACTCTCAAGCTCCCGGATGGACGGTTGAAGGTGTTGGTCCAGGCCTTGTCAAAAGCCCGCATTCGTTCGTTTCTTCAGGAGAAGCCGTTTTATCGGGTGGAAATTGATCTGATTGAGGAACCCGAATCTCCTGAAATGACAGTGGAGATCGAAGCGCTGATGCGTAATGTGCGTGAGCAGACCGAAAAGATCATGTCGCTTCGCGGACTCCTTTCCTCAGACCTGATGACGATCATTAATAATATTGAAGAGCCGGGGCGCCTTGCTGACCTGGTAGGTTCCAACCTCCGATTGAAGATTGCAGAATCTCAGAAGATCCTGGAAACCATTGATCCGGTTGCACGCCTTCGTCTTGTTGCGGATTTGCTGCACAAGGAACTGGAAGTCTCGACTGTGCAAGCTAAAATTCAGTCGGATGTCAAAGAGGAGATGACACGCAGCCAGCGGGAGTATTTTCTCCGTGAACAGATCCAGGCGCTGAAGCGGGAACTCGGTGACGAGGACAGCTATTCTCAGGAGATTGAGGAGCTCCGTCAGCAGCTGCGCAAGAAGAAGATGCCGAAGTATGCCAAAAAAGAGGCCCGCAAACAGCTGCGACGCCTGGAGATGATGCATCCGGAAGCTTCCGAGGCAACCATCGTCCGCACCTATCTTGACTGGTTCCTTGATTTACCGTGGCGGCAGTCCTCACCCGATGTGCTTGACCTGAAGGAGGCGGCAGCGGTTCTTGACGAGGATCATTACGGCCTTGACCGTATCAAGGAACGCATCCTGGAATATCTGGCTGTCCGTAAGCTTAATGCCGATACCAAGGGGCCGATCATCTGTTTTGTCGGTCCGCCGGGTGTTGGCAAGACTTCCCTTGGGCAGGCGATAGCCAAGGCCATGGGGCGAAAGTTTTACCGTCTTTCGTTGGGTGGTATGCGGGATGAAGCAGAGATCCGCGGTCATCGCCGCACGTACATCGGTGCCATGCCCGGTCGGATCCTGCAGGGGTTGAAAAGTGTCGGTGCCAACAATCCTGTGTTTATGATGGATGAGATCGATAAGATCGGTGATGACTACCGGGGTGATCCCAGCTCAGCCTTACTTGAAGTGCTTGATCCGGAACAGAACAACACCTTCTCCGACCACTATATGAACTTACCCTTTGATCTCTCCAAGGTCATGTTCATCACTACAGCCAACCGCAGTGATACTATTCCAGGACCATTGCTCGATCGTATGGAGGTGATCCAGCTTTCGGGTTACACGCTGGAAGAGAAAATGGCAATCGCCACCAAGTATCTTTTACCCCGACAGATCCAGGAAAACGGGATCAGGCCCAGCCAGATCAGGATTGACGACGCCACCCTGGAGACAATTATCAGCAGATATACACATGAGGCAGGGGTCAGAAATCTGGAACGTGCCCTGGGCAAGGTCTGCCGCAAGATCGCACGTAAGGTTGCCGAAGGTGGTAAGGGGCCGTATGCTGTTTCCGGAAACACACTGGAAAAGTATTTAGGTCCGTACAGGTATCTTCCTGAAACCGAACTGGATACCACCAATCAGCCCGGGCTTGTCATCGGTCTTGCCTGGACAGAGGTCGGTGGTGAACTGTTGCATATCGAGACCTCGGTTTTGCCGGGGAAGGGGAAACTGTTACTGACCGGTCAGCTGGGTGAGGTCATGAAAGAGTCTGCCCAGGCGGCTCTCAGTTACTGCCGGAGTCGTAATAAGGTTCTTGGTGTGGATCCGGAGTACTTTGATGCCGTGGATATTCATATCCACGTTCCTGCCGGCGCCATCCCCAAAGACGGCCCTTCCGCCGGTATTACCATGACCACGGCACTGTTTTCAGCAATCAGCGGCAAAGCGGTGAAACGCGGTTTTGCCATGACCGGTGAAGTGACTCTGCGCGGGAGAATTTTACCGATCGGTGGACTGAAGGACAAGGCGCTGGCTGCCCTGCGAGCCGGTATCAGCAAGGTGATTATTCCTGAGGAAAATAAAAAAGACCTGGTGGAGATTCCCGAGGAGTTGCGTAAGAAGATCACCTTTTTTCCGGTTAAACACATGGATGAGGTCATTGAGCTGACACTGGGTAAGATTCCGAAAGGGAAACTGCAGCTAAAAAAGATCGACAAAAAAGAGTGATCGCCTGGCCGGAGAACAGTGGTGAAAAAGGTTGCGCTGTTGTGCCGGCGACTTTCATCCTTTAACTCCCCGTCCGATTTGAATTGTTACAGGTCCCGCTTATGCGTCGTATTCTGCTGCTGCTTCTCCTTTTCTTCCTGATCATCGGTAGTGGTGTCGGATTGTGGTACCTCTCCTATCTGACGACGAGAGCACCCGGAGAGGGTGATGTTGTTCTTCTGATTCCCAAAGGATCAGGTGTACGCTCCATTGGCAGACTGCTTGCCACCAGTGGACTGCTTGAAGACGATGCCCGTTACCTGGCCCTTGTTTATCTGTCCGGGGCCAGGTCCAGGTTGAAGGCAGGCGAGTACAGCATCCCCAGAGGCCTGACTCCACCCGAGATCTTAGATCTGCTTGTACAGGGGAAAACGCTGCGACATTATATCACTGTCCCCGAAGGAGTGACTGCTGAGCAGATTGCCGCTATCTTTGCAAAAGACGGCTGGGTCGAACAGGAGCGTTTCTTGTCGCTTGTGACGGACCTGTCTTTTATCAGACAGTTTGGGATTAAGGCTCCGCATCTTGAGGGGTATCTTTTTCCGGAAACATATGCACTGGTTCGAAATGAAACGAGTGAAGAGGCCATCATTCGCAACATGGTGGGCCGGTTTCAACAGGTCTGGCACAGTCTTGAAGTGCCGGCCCGCACAGCATTAAATCAGCACCAGCTGCTTACGTTGGCATCAGTTGTGGAAAAAGAAGCAGCCGTTGCAGCTGAACGACCACTGATTGCCAGGGTTTTTTATAATCGATTGGACAGGAAGATGCGCCTGCAATCAGATCCGACCGTAAGTTATGGGGTTCGCGATTTTAACGGCAAGCTGACCAGGGCTGATCTTAGACGCCCCACACCCTACAACACCTATGTTATTCCGGCCTTGCCACCCGGGCCTATCTGTAGCCCGGGACGGGCATCTTTAGAGGCAGTGCTTCATCCAGTTGAGTCTGACGCGCTCTACTTTGTCTCAAAGAATGACGGTACACACGTCTTCTCAACCAATTTAACCGATCACAATCGGGCGGTACAACTGTATCAGCGTGGTTTGTAATGGTTTTAAATGAAAACGACCGGCATCTCCTTTGTGTAAGGAGCAGGGGCGGCCGATAACCGTGCCATCAAATTTCTTGTTTTTCATGCTGAGAATGGTATGTTTGCACAGAGAGGCAGATTAGACGACGCTGTGTCGAGTGCAGTCTCGTGAGTTTTTTTGAGGCAAAAAATAGGCGACCCTGTCGCATGAATACAACGTATAGCCCACGTTAAGGAGTAAAAAGGAACGATGCTGGAAGGAAAAGTAAAATGGTTTAACGAGTCGAAAGGTTTTGGTTTTATTGAACACGAAGCAGGCAAAGATGTCTTTGTCCATTATTCAGCGATCAGCGGCTCGGGATTTAAAACGCTTAATGAGGGCGATACGGTCCAGTTTGAAATTGTTGACGGACCCAAGGGGCCGGCAGCAGCCAACGTTATCAGGAAGTAATTCAACGTTCTTTGCAGCCCGGCTACTTTCTGTTGCCGGGTTTTTTGTGTGCGCAGAACAGGCGACCATCTGCTTCGCATATCGAAATCCCCGGCCAACGAGGCTGGATTCAATAGAGCCGCACATCCATTGTACTGTGCAATGGCATTAATCAGTTTTCCTGGTTGGTAAGATGGCGAAAATCGCACTTGTGCAAACAAATCCTATCATCGGTGCTTTTGAGCGGAATCTTCGCCAGGTCCTTCAGTGGATTGACAAAGCCAGAGAGGCCCGTTGCGACCTGGTGATCTTTCCCGAACTGACACTGAGCGGGTCTCCTCCCTATGATTTTCTGGAACGCTCCTCATTTCTTGAGACACATGACCGTGTTCTGGCTGAGCTCATTCAAACACTGGAAGGTGTCACCTGTATTGTTGGTGTGCCGGAGCGGCGACAGGGACCGGGCAAACCGTTGTATAACTCGGCTTTGGTTCTGGAACGTAACAAAATCGTCTTTCATGCACGGAAACAGTTGCTTGCATCCAACTGTGTGTGTGAGGAAGCCCGCTATTTCGAACCTGGAACAACCCCGACGATCTTTCCCTTCCAAAAAATGTACTACGGTTTGACTCTTGGTGAAGACATCCTGCCGGAGAGTCGTTCAGGTCGGGTGCATCCACTTGCCGGTTTGGCCGTGGAACCGGTTATGCCGGATGTACTGATCAATATCGCCGCCTCTCCCTACTATTTCGGAAAGTTGAAAGCCTATCAGGACACTTTCAGTCAGATGTGCAGGCAGAACAACATCCCCCTGCTGTACGTGAACCAGATCGGTGCGCAGGACGGGTTGGTTTTTGACGGGCATTCCATGGTCATGACAGCCGGTGGTGTGCTCCATCAGATTGGTGCCGGTTATGCAGAGGATATGTTGATCGTTGACAGCGATGAGATTGACACAACGAGTGTTCCGTTTGTCGAAGAAACCGTTACTCAGGTCTATAAAGCGCTGGTGCTGGGTGTCCGTGATTATTCCCGTAAGACCGGACTGACCAAAGCAGTGTTGGGACTGTCCGGAGGGATCGATTCCGCGGTTGCCGCAGTGATTGCCTGCCATGCCCTGGGGCCTGAAAATGTGCTTTGTGTCGCTCTGCCATCTCCGTACACGTCCCCGCAATCCGTTGAAGACGCTGAAAAATTAGCAGAGATTGCCGGCTGTGATTTTGAAGTTATCAATATATCTGCAGCCATGGAAGCTTATCGGCTCGGTTTGGCCGCTTGTTTTACCGGATACCCTGAAGATACAACAGAACAAAACATCCAGTCCCGGATTCGGGGCAATCTGCTCATGGCCCTGTCCAATAAATTTAACCGGTTGCTTTTAACTGCAAGCAACAGATCGGAGCTAGCCATGGGATACTGTACGCTTTATGGTGATATGTGCGGTGGGCTGGCTGTTATTGCTGATGTACCGAAAACCCTGGTGTATACTCTGGCTCACTTTATCAATAAGGAAAGTGAGCGTATACCTGAGCAGATCATACTTCGCCCACCGACCGCAGAGCTCAAGCCCAATCAATATGACCAGGATGACTTGCCGCCGTACGATATGCTTGACGCTGTTTTGCAGGCTTACCTGGAAGAGGGAAAGGGTGTTGAAGAGATTGCAGCCCTGGGATTTGATACCTCGTTAGTGCGTGATATCATTCGTCGAGTAAAAACAAACGCCTATAAACGTCAGCAGGCTCCGCCTTGTATCAGAATAACCACCAGGTGTGCGGCTCCCGGCTGGCGTTATCCACTGGCGCATGGGTTTGTTGAGTGAACGTCCGGGATATCCTCAGATCTGTAGTATTGTTTTTTTGCCGCTGCTTTGTTCTGTCTCTTAGATAAACCTGCCCATCTCTTCCAATCTCAATGCGTATCTGAGACAATCTACATGCACTATGGCCCGGTCGTCTAAAAATCCTGCTCCGATTATAACCTTTGTTCTCGTTGCCCTTGTTTTGGTCGGTGTTCTCATCACCCGTGAATATACAACTTCGCGACCGGAACAGCTTGCCGTGACCACCTCCGGTATGGTTGAAATGTGCTTGAATTGCCATACCGATGAAAAGCTGGATGGCGCCCATGATCGTTTAGTCGTCGGCTGTTCACCCTGTCATCTCGGTGACCCGTTGGCCATTGATAAGGACAAGGCGCATGCGGGTATGGTGCTCAACCCCGGTGATTTACGATGGGTTGAAAAGACCTGTGGTGTCGAGGGGTGTCATCCCGCTGATATCGGTAAGGTGAAAAACTCATTGATGGCGACAAATCGGGGTATTTTAGCAACACTCCTGTACTATTGGGGAGAAGAGGAGCACCAGCATGCTGACATAAGCGTTGAGCAACTGCTGAAGACCGGTAAAAACTCCCTTGCCCTTGATTACTACCGCAAGTTATGTGCAACCTGCCATTTGTGGAAACAGAAGAACGATCTGCCCGGTGCACCCGCCTTTTTTAACGAGAAGGGTGGTGGTTGTTCAGCCTGCCATTACATCCTTCCCTCAGAGGTACCGAGAAATACGGTCACCACGGAACTCTCTGACAAGACTTTGAAGGCAGTCAAAAAAAGTCTTCCCCACCCTCAGGTGGTTAAACAGATACCAACGGAAAACTGTGTGCGCTGTCATAACCGGTCCGCCCGGATCGGCCTGTCGTACACGGGGGTTTTCGAATCTGAAGGGTATGGAACCCCTTATGAGAAGGGGGAGCAGACCACGCAACGGCTGCCCGGTGATCGTTTTTACTTGCAGATAGCTGATGATGTTCACCATGCAAAGGGGATGGAGTGCATTGATTGTCACACCCGTGAGGAAGTCATGGGTGATGGGACCAGCTATGCACACTATGAGGAGCAAATTGAGATAACGTGTGCAAGTTGTCATAGCGACAGCCCCGGGTTAACCCGTAAAAACAATCCGTTGAATAACCTTTCCCGCAAACAGGGCCAATGGTTTCTTACTGGTAAGGTTGATGGAAAAGAACGGTTGCTCCGGCCGGCATCACAGCAGGTTTGTCTGATGCCGGCGCATAAACGGGTCTCTTGTTCGGCCTGTCATTCCTCCTGGGTCCCCCAGTGCTACGGGTGCCATATAAAGCGCGATAAACGGGAATCACATCTTGATAAACTGACGTTGAAAGAGACCCCGGGCTGGTGGGAGGAGGGACGGTCGTACATCCGCTATGAGAGACCAATGCTTGCTGTCTGGGGAGAGGAGGTGGTGATAGTCACTCCCGGATGCCAGGATCTGGTCACGCTTGTTGACGAGCAGGGTGCGGCAGAGGGCGGGTTTAACCGGTTTACGATGGCTGCCATCAACCCGCACACCATCCAGGCTAAGGGCCGGACGTGTAAAGACTGTCACGCCTCTTCAAAAACAGTTGGACTGGGAGAGGGGAGTGTTGAGAAGAAGAACGGGCAGTGGCACTTTACTCCGGTTGATCGCGGTGTGGAAAATGAACATGGCCGGACACCCGGTTTTGACAATTTTGTGACCATCGATGGTACTCCTCTGCAGCATGGCTCTCGTGCCAACTTGCGACCCTTTAATGGCGAAGAACTTCGACGTATCCTGCGGGTCGGTCTGTGTCTTGAATGTCACCCGCAGGCAGATGATCCGGCCTATCGAAATTATGATTCGCAGCGCCCCTGTCCGGTTTATGTTGAACCGTAGTTCTTTGTATTTTTAACAAGAGTTGTTTTTTGTTCTTGTGCATTTTGATGAAACACGTTACAGCGCACTGCTTTTTTTACCAACAGAGAAACAAGAGGAAGGGGGGCGATGATTTTTTCAAAAAAATTTGTCTTGGCTGACCGGGTTCTGCAAATTGCACCTTCATTGACACTGGCGGTCAATGCCAAGGCCAAAGCTTTGCGGGAAGCCGGGGTGGATGTGTTAAACTTCAGTGTCGGTGAGCCTGATTTGGAAACACCGGCTCATGTCTGCGAGGCGGGAAAGAAGGCCATTGACGACGGACGCACCCGTTATACACCTGCTGCCGGAATCCTGGAATTGCGCCAAGCTGTTTGCGATAAGCTGCAGAAAGAGCAGGGCTGGGAGTATGAACCCGAAGATGTCCAGATCAGCTGTGGCGGCAAACATGGTCTTTACAATATCTTTCAGGCGATTCTGAATCCCGGCGACGAAGTGCTTGTCCCTGCACCTTATTGGGTTTCATATCCACCCATGATTCAGTTGGCCTGTGGTACACCGGTCACCGTCCCCTTGAAAGAGGAAGATCATTTTGATATTGCTCCCGAGATCCTGCTCAAGTGTGCAACGGAAAAAACCAAGGCTATTGTTTTAAACAGTCCGTCAAACCCCACGGGAGCTGTCTACTCCTATGAGGCCCTTGCCGAGGTCGGTAAGCTGGCTTATGAGAACGGTTGGTTGATCATCAGCGATGATATGTATGAAGACCTGTATTACGGTGAAGGGAAAGTGCCGCACATCTTGCATGTCGACCCGCGGTTAAAAGCACAGACAGTCCTGTGTAACGGTGTGTCCAAATCGTTTGCCATGACCGGGTGGCGCATCGGCTACTCTATCGGCCCGCGTGATGTTATCCGGATGATGAACAGAATCCAGAGCCAGTCAACATCCAATCCGGCAGCGCCGTCCCAGTATGCTGCACTGGCGGCCCTGACCGGGCCCCAGGAATTTCCTCATCTGCTGCGTGAGGCGTTCATTCCGCGTCGATCCTATATTGTTGAGGCCCTGGACGCGTTACCGGGCGTCACCTGTGTTGCACCCATGGGTGCTTTTTATGTGTTCCCTAACTTCTCAGCCTATTATGGCAGGTCCTTCCGCGGCACCACCATTGATGGTTCAGTCTCGCTTGCCGATTATTTCCTCAGTGAGGCTCAGGTTGCCTCTGTGCCGGGAGCAGCGTTCGGCGCTGATGATTTTGTTCGATTTTCCTTTGCCACCTCCATGGACATCATTGAAAAGGGGATGGTGCGTATTCAGCAGGCCTTGGCAGCTCTTCAGTAACTGATGCGGCAGCGGCCGCCGATTGATCGCATGCCGGGCAGCTGGTTCGCCTGGAAGGAGCGCGGAGGAAAGTCAGCTGTCTGCCGGCGGTGTCGAGAGTTGACTTTTATTGAGGAGAGACTGCAGTTTCCAGGGGGAAGAGAGGCATTCACGGCCAAGATGATTTTTGGCCACAACCTCACAGAACCGGAGGAACTCGGCCATCAAACGGGTGATGATTTTGTCCTTGTGCTGAATGATCCAGAGCTGGCGGCTCATGTCCATACCCTCAATGGGTAAAATTTTAAGCCAACCCTCCTCAGCCTCTCGACCGACCGTCAACATAGAGAGACAGGCCGCACCCACACCGGCTTCCACCGCCTTTTTTATGGCCTCAGTGTGGCCGGTTTTAGTGACTACTCGTAAGAAAGAAGCGTGGCGGCCGAGTTTTTTTGTAAAGATCTCAGCTGTCCCTGATCCTTCTTCCCGCATAACCCAACTTGTTTCCTTAAGATCGTCCGGAATCCGAAAGGTTGTTCTCTTGGCCAGGTTATGGGTTGAGCTGACAATAATTCCCAGCTCGTCTTCAAACCATGGGGTGGCTACCAGTGCATCCACATTAATATCCCCTTCCACAAAACCAAGATCAGCCTGACCCGTGGCCACTAACTTTTCTGCGGTCATGGTATTGACAACCAGCATGTTGATATGTGCCTCCGGGTGGAGGTGCATGAAGGTGCCGATGAGATAGGGGAGAACGTAGTTACCGAGGGTGGTGCTGGCGACTATTTCGAGAACGCCGGCAACAACATCCTGCTGTTCCGTGAGGATGGTCTCAATATTGGCGACCTGATGTAATATATTTTTGGCAAGAGGGAGGAGGTAGCGACCACGATCATTGAGCAGTAAGCTTCGACCGTGTCGGTCAAAGAGGTGACCACCCAACTGGTTCTCCAGTTCACCAAGGGCCATGCTGACAGCAGACTGAGTAAGCAGTAATTTTTTGCTGGCCCGTGTGACCTGTTGTGTTTCAGCGACGGCAATGAATATTTCTATCTGCCGGAAAGTAATTGGCATAGCGTATCAGTACAGCTGTATCAGTTTGACTGAAGAGATTCATGATCTAAATTGAAACAGCAGTAACCGTAACACGTTCCGGAAATTGGTCAACGTTTTTTCGACTGTTCGAGAAAATATCATGGCTGGCCAGCGCGATATCCATAGACTTTTAAATTGTGCTTGACACAGAAGCGGGTATTCGGTAATTTAATAAGCCGTGTTGATATGAAGTATCAGTTGAATTGATACCGGTCTCATGGCTGACGAAGGAGCGGAAATGGATCAGGTTGTTCTCACCGACATCATCTACATTGCCATTTTCTTAATGGGAGCCCTCCTGTTCGGAGTCGGGCCGATCATCATAGTCAAGCTGGTGAGCCCCACCTCACATACCAGACAGACAGCCGACCGCACTGATCAGTTGATCGAGTGCGGTATGGAACCCATCGGTACCGCCTGGATTCGTTTTGGTATCGTTTATTACCTGTACGCCTTGATTTTCCTCGCCTTTGATGTTGATGTCATCTTTCTTTTTCCCGCAGCGGTTGCTTACAACCATCCGGAACTTGGCGTTCAGGACTTTTTTGAAATAGTACTGTTTGTTGCCATCCTTTCATTGGCCATTGTTTACGCCTGGCGCAAAGGAGTTTTTACATGGGAGAAGAAAGCGTACCTTCGTCAATAGAAAGTGTACCTTCGTCGATAGTTCAGTTTGCACAACTGGATAAGCTGCTGAATCTCGGTCGGGCCAATTCATTGTGGCCCATGACCTTCGGGCTTGCCTGCTGCGCCATTGAGATGATGTGCACCGGTGGTTCCCGTTACGACATCTCCCGGTTCGGGGCTGAAGTGTTTCGACCCTCTCCGCGACAAAGTGATGTGATGATCGTCGCCGGAACCATCAATAAGAAACTTGAGCTGGCCGTTAAAACACTGTACGACCAGATGCCTGAACCCAAATGGGTGATTGCCATGGGGAACTGCGCCATCAGTGGCGGACCGTTTAAAGTCAAAAACAATTATAATGTGATTGAGGGAGCGGACAAACTTTTTCCTGTAGATGTCTATATCCCCGGTTGCCCTCCCCGACCCGAAGCATTGCTTGAGGGTATTATGACCCTTGAGGAAAAGATAACCGGCAAACGGCGTTGGCCGCGAGTAGAGTCGTGCTGAAGAGGGCAATCTTATGACGATATGCGAAAAACTTCAGCAGGCATTGCAACCGCTTTTCCCCTTGTGTGATGTGTCTTCTGAACCACTGGTAAAGGATGAACCTCAGGTCGCTGATTCTGAAAAAGAGGAGTCGCAGACTGCTGATACGCCGACTGTCGGAGTGCTGTGGACTGATGCAGGCAGGTATGGCCATCATCTTGATATCGTCTGCCTTCCAGACCAGGTGGTGCCTGTGGCCGGTATTATGGACAGGGAGGGGTTCTTCCTTGAGGCCATTACCGGCGTTGATTGGCTCAAGCGACAGCAACTTGAAGTGGTGTACGATTACAATCGGTTGGGCGGTGAACATTGCCGGGTCATGGTCAGAACATTTCTTCCCCGCAATAATCCGGTCGTACCGACGGTCTCCTCGGTTTTTCCGGCTGCTGACTGGCATGAACGAGAAACCTATGACTTTTATGGGATACAGTTTCAGGGTCATCCAAACCTGATCCGCATCCTGCTGCCTGAAGATGCTGATTTCCATCCCCTCCTCAAGGATTATACCCCATGAGCGTTCCTCTCCATCTGCGGTCGGATGAAGTTTTTGTTCTCAATCTGGGGCCGCAGCACCCTGCCACCCACGGTGTCCTCCGGGTGAAGCTCACCATGGATGGCGAGTATATTGTCAAGGCGGAACCGGTATTGGGCTACATTCATCGCATGCATGAAAAGATGGCGGAAGACGGCATCTTTGCTCAGTTTATGCCCAATACAGCCCGTATGGATTACCTGCATGCCCTTGCCTTTAACCATGGTTGGGCCCTGGTCGTTGAAAAGGCAGCCGGCATTGAAGTCCCTGAACGTGCCGAGTATATCCGGGTTATCACCGTTGAACTCAACCGTATAGCCAGCCACCTCTTGTGGTGGGCGGCATTTCTTTTGGATCTGGGTGGCTTTACTCCGCTGTTGTATGCCTTTGATGATCGCGAAAAAATTATTGATCTGCTTGAGCGTGTCACAGGATCGCGGTTGACGTACTGCTACATGCGTTTCGGTGGCGTCTTAAACGACATTGACGATGAGTTCATCACCGGTACCCGTGACTTTATCAAACGGCTTCGCAGCCGTCTGCCGCGCCAGTATCATGATCTGGTCACACACAATATTATTCTCATAAAACGAATTAAAGATATCGGTTTTGTTTCAGCTGAGCAATGTCGTCGTTACGGTGCAACCGGACCTGTGGCCCGCGGTTCAGGCATCAACTACGATGTCCGTAAAAATGAACCGTACTCGGTTTATCCGGAGTTTGATTTTGATATCCCGGTTTTTCCGGAAGGCGATTCCATGGCTCGTTACATGGTCCGCATGCATGAAATTGAGCAGTCGATGCGTATCATCGAACAGGCGCTTGACAAGCTGCCTGCCGGTCCGGTGATGGGCAAGGCACCACGGCAGTTGAAACCCGATGCCGGTTACTACTATTCGGCGGTTGAAACTGCCAGAGGGTTACTCGGTCACCGACTGGTCTGTGATGGAGACAAAAATCCCTACAAACTGAAACTGCGTTCACCAACCTTTTCCAACCTGAGTCTGTTCGGCGAAGTCGCTGAAGGCATGCTGCTGGCAGATGCTTTGGCCTTCATGGGGAGCCTTGACCTGGTTATTCCCGAAATAGATCGCTGACCGGCGGAGGAGTCATTGATGGAAACAAGTGTGTGGCGTGCCCTGCTTTATCTGGTGGGTATCATGGTCTTTGCCGGACTCAATGCCGCCTATCTCGGCTGGTGTGAAAGAAAGGGAGCCGGCCGGATTCAGCGTCGTATCGGCCCCTGTGAGGTGGGGTATGCCGGTTTGCTCCAACCAATAGCCGATGGTGTGAAGCTGTTGAGCAAGCAACTCCTGGTTCCGCGCGGTGTTGACCATATCCTTTTTCGCACAGCACCGGTTTTGGCTATGATTCCGGCCATGACCTCGATGGTGGCGATACCTTTTTCAGCAAACATTCAGGCACGTGCTATTGAGCTGTCTGTCCTCTTACTTTTTGCCCTGGCATCGATCGGGATGATGGCTGTGCTTCTGGGAGGCTGGGCTTCCGGAAACAAGTACGCCATCATCTCCTCGGCTCGGGCCGTCTCCCAGAATCTGGCTTATGAAATCCCAATGCTGGTGACAGTCATCACAGTGGTACTGCTCACCGGCTCCCTTGAACTGCGGGAGATCGCTCTTAAGCAGCAGGGTGGGTTCTGGCACTGGAATGTTTTCCGTCTGGAAAATGGTCATTTTCTGACCATGTGGATCTCGTTTATCATTTTTTTCATCTGCTCTGTTGCGGAGACCAACCGGGCACCGTTTGATATGGCTGAGGCGGAAAGTGAACTGGTGGCCGGATATATGACGGAATACAGTTCCATGGGGTTCGGCCTTTTCATGATGGGCGAGTATCTTAACATCGTGGTTGGTGCTTGTCTGACGACGACGCTCTTTCTCGGAGGGTGGGACTGCCCCCTTGGTCTGACACCGGGTGTCTGGTGGTTTTTAATTAAAATTTATATCCTTATCTTTACATTTATCTGGATTCGCTGGACCTATCCGCGCACGCAGATCTATAAGCTCCTGAATCTTTCCTGGAAGTTTCTGATTCCTTTTTCTTTTGCGAATCTTTTGATTACAGCCGCTTTGATTAAGGTGTTTTGACGATGAACCAATATTGGACAGATATTATTTATGGCGGTAAAAGCCTGCTCACCGGGCTCGCCATCACTGCACGGGAGTTTTTCAGTCCGGTGGTTACGGAACAGTATCCGTACGAAGTACCGACCATGACGCCGTTGTTTCGCGGGCATACTGAGTTGATCGGCAATGAGGAAACCGGTCTGCCGAACTGCGTTGTCTGCGGGGCCTGTCCCAGAGCCTGCCCGTCCAACTGTATTACACTGGAGGGTAAAAAGGCGGAGAGCGGCAAGGGGCGGGTGTTGACCCGGTATATCCTTGATTTCAGCAAGTGCAGCCTCTGTGGTCTGTGTGTTGAAAGCTGTAAGTTTAATGCGCTGCGTTTCTCCAGGGATTACAATCTTGTCAGTTTCGATAAAGACGATTTTATCTATATGGATTTAATGAAAAGATTGGAGGAACAGAACAGATGCAAGAAATAATCTGTCAGGCCGAAGCTCCTGCCGATCTTTTTTCTGCAGAGGCAATGGTCGGGTTGATCTTTCTGATGGCCGTGTTTCTTGTTGTTGCAGGTGCCGTTGTCGCCGTGGCAAGCGGGGGGCGAGTGCGTTCAATGCGTTTAGTCCGTGCGATCGCCGGTCTGGCTGTCTGTTTTTCCGGGTTAGCCATAGTGTATTACTATCTGCTCAGTCCGTTTCTGGCGATGATGCAGCTGCTGATCTATGTCGGCGCTGTATCGGTTCTGATCGCTTTTGGAATTATGATGGCTACGCCGGATGCCGGCAAGCTCTCCGGTATGAAAAATCCTGCAGCTCTGGCGGGGCCCCTTGCCCTCGGGGTCGGCGGATTGCTGTTTGCGGGGTTGACGGTCCTCGTCGCCAGAACCCAGTGGCAGCCTTGGCCACGTCAGAAATCAGGGGATATTGAGGCAATCGGCTTATCCCTTTTGACGACTCATTCCATGGTCTTCGAACTCATCTCCATTGTTCTGTTAATGGCTATTATAGGTGCTTTGGTCCTGGCGCGAAAGGGAAGGAGTTGATCTATGTTTCTTCTGAATTTGCACAACTGCCTGACAACTTACCTGGTGCTGGCCGCCCTGTTGTTTGCTTTTGGCATGTACGGCATGGTCACACGACGCACGGTCATCGGCATGTTGATTTCATCCGAACTGCTTCTTGCCGCTGCATCCACTAATTTTATTGCGTTCAGTCGATTCTTAGCTCCTGATCCTGCTACTGGTCAGATTTTTGCACTGTTTATCATGGCGATTGCCGCTGCCGAAGCCGCCATTGCTGTCAGTATCATGATTGCCGTCTACCGGAACTACAAATCGGTCGACACTGAAGATCTTGTCGACCTGCAAGGGTAAACGGAGAACTGGTCTATGGAAACCCTTCTTGTTCATGCCGATATCATAGAAAATTCGAATCTTTTACTGGCAGTCATCATACCGTTGTTCGGCAGTCTGGTGGTCATGACGTTGCGGGAACATCCGAATTTAAGGGAGTTTGTCTCGTCAAGCGCATCGGTTTTGTTGTTTTTGATGGTGCTGTCGTTTATTCCGGCACTGCAATCCGGACAAACCCTGGTGTACCCGATCTTTCAACTCCTTCCCGGCCTGTCGATCACCCTTCGGGCAGACGGCTTTTCCATGATCTTTGCCCTGGTGGCTTCATCATTATGGATGATAGCCGTATTCTATTCCCTGGGGTATATGCGGGCCCATGATGAACCGTGCCAGACCAGGTTCAATGCCTGCTTTGCCCTGGCGATTTTCGGGGCCATAGGTGTGGCTTTTTCCGACAATCTGCTGACCCTGTATCTTTTTTATGAGATTGTCTCGATCTGCACCTATCCGCTGGTGGCGCATCATCAAGATGAAGAGTCGTATGAGGGGGCCAGAAAGTACATTGTGTATCTGACCGCAACAGCCAAATTTTTTCTCCTGCCGGCGTTGATTCTTATTTATGTTCTTTCCGGAACGCTGGATTTTCCACACAATATCAATACCGGCATCATCCCTGCCTCCACTACTGAGTGGGTAGTGATCATGCTCTATATCTTTTGTCTCTTCGGGTTTGCCAAAAACGGGATCATGCCTTTTCATCACTGGCTTCCCGGTGCAATGGTGGCCCCGACTCCGGTCTCTGCCCTTCTCCATGCAGTGGCTGTGGTCAAGGTCGGCGTGTTCTGTACGACCCGAACCATGTTGTACATCTTTGGCGTTGATCTCATGGACAGTCTGAACCTTGGGATACCAACCGCCTACTTTGTCGGTTTTACAATTATCGTGGCATCGATGATTGCCCTGTCCAAGGATAACCTGAAGGCACGACTCGCCTATTCAACGGTGAGCCAACTGTCCTATATTATCCTCGGAGTGGCGCTCCTGACACCACACGCCATAGAAGGCGGGCTCCTCCACATTGTCAATCATGCCTTCTCCAAGATAACCCTGTTCTTTTGCGCAGGTGCCATTTACATCGCAGCTCATAAGAAGTGTATCTCGGAAATGGGTGGACTCGGGCGAGTTATGCCCTTCACATTCGGGGCCTTTGCTGTGGCATCTCTTTCCATGATCGGTGTACCGCCGGTAGCGGGCTTTGTATCTAAATGGTATTTGCTGGTCGGTTCGATGGAGGCACATCAAGTGGGTATTGTTCTCATTCTGATAGCTTCCACGGTGTTGAATGTCGCTTACTTTGCGCCGGTCACCTATAAGGCTTTTTTCGGAAAGCCACCGGAAGGAGAGGTGACGGGCGGCATTAAAGAAGCACCACTCAGTATGCTTATCCCGTTGTTGATTGCGGTGACTGTTTCGGTGATTATCGGCATTTACCCTAACTTCATGATGCAATTTGTATGGATGATAACAGGATGACCAACTGTACGACTTTTTTACAAACCCGACAAAAAACACTGGTTGCACTTGGTTGGACGCTGCTGGTGCTGATTGCCGGTGCGTCTTTAGTGGTTGACTCTGGAAGCGCTCATTCGTGGACTGAGCAGCATGTACCTTTTTTCTGGTCGCTGTTCGGTTTTATCGCCGCAGTTGTGATCATCGGCATTGCCCGATGGCTCGGACGTTCCGGTATTCAGGCCCCGACCGACATATATGATCGCTCCCTGACTCCAATCTGTGAGGAAGAAGAATGAACTTTGGTTTCATCCACCCCTCTTTGCTGCTGATACTGGGTGCGTTTCTTGTGCCATTCATTCGTGGACCGCTGCGGCAGCCGTACCTCTTTTTCATTCCCCTGCTGACCCTGATTGCGGTGGTGTTCAACAGTTCATTGACCGGTAATTTCGGAGTGGTGTCATTTCTCGAGTGGCAACTGGTCTTTGGTCGCATCGACAGGCTGACCACGGTATTTGCCCTGATCATGGCCCTGATGGCCGTTCTTGGGACGCTGTACGGATTGCATGTTGATCGGGCTGCAGAGCACATCGCTGCCTGGTTGTATGCGGCTGGATCCCTTGGGGTCATTTATAGCGGCGATTATCTCAGCCTCTTTGTATTTTGGGAGATGATGGCTTTTTCCTCGGTTTTTCTCATCTGGTTCAGAAGGGGTCCACAATCGATACAGGTTGGGTATCGTTATCTTCTTATCCATACCATCGGCGGTATTATGCTGCTTGGCGGTATCGTCTTACACTATAATTCGGTGGGTAACCTTGTTTTCACGCATTTGGATGTCACTGCCCCTGATCTCTCCACCTGGCTCATTCTGATTGGTTTCGGGTTAAATGCCGCCATCGTTCCCCTGCATTCCTGGTTACCCGAAGCTTACTCTGAAGCCTCGTTCAACGGTGCGGTCTTTCTCTGTGCCTTTACCACCAAAACAGCAGTGTATGCCCTGGCACGGGGCTTTGCCGGTATGGATATTCTCATCGTACTTGGCGTTATCATGGCGTTGTACGGCGTTATTTATGCGGTTATGGAAAATGATATCCGTAAGCTGCTGGCCTGGTCGATTGTATCACAGGTAGGGTATATGGTTGCCGGTATCGGTATAGGGACTGAGCTGGCCATCAATGGAGCCGTTGCCCATGCAGTTATCCATATCCTGTATAAAAGTCTGCTGTTTATGGGAACCGGAGCGGTTTTGTACATGACCGGGAAGACCAAGTTCACAGAGTTAGGTGGACTGCACACCAAGATGCCTGTCACCTTCTTTTTTACTCTTGTCGGCTGTTTGTCGATTTCAGGGGCTCCATTTTTCGCTGCATACGCCAGCAAATCGATGATCATCACCGCTGGGTTTGAACACCACCTCAACTGGGCTCCGTGGTTGTTGATGTTTGGTGCCACCGGAACCTTTCTGTACAATGGACTCAAGTTGCCTTATTTCCTCTTTTTTGGACGGAACAACTGCACCGGATCCACGTGGGAGCGGGCAGCCGATCCATCCTGGAACATGCTGGTCGCCATGACTCTGGGTGCCACCCTCTGTATTCTGGTCGGCACCGGGCCCGGTTTTCTCTACGCGCTTCTACCCTATGCATCCGCCTATACACCACATACCCTCTATCATTTTGTGGAAACCCTGCAGTTACTTGGGTTTGCAACGTTGGCCTTTGTTCTGCTGAAACGATACCTTGAACCGGTTGATCGCCTCCTGGTTGATCTTGATTGGCTGTACCGGCATGTGGGATGCGCCTTTTTATGGCTGGTCAGGCATCCACTGCAGTGGCTTGATACAGCATGGGGGGAAGCTTACCGGACGGTGGGCATTTATTGTTTGATGGTTGTCAGCCGCTTTTGGAGCTGGTTTGACTGGCACGCCATTGATGGGGTCGTTGACGGTCTTGCCAGGTCGGTGAAAGGGACCGGTAACAGGCTTCGCATCCTGCAGAGCGGCCAAATCCAGCTGACTTTGTATGCAGTGTTTACGCTTGCTGCTATTTTGCTGGTCACCTTTATTTTCTATCAGTTGCTCTAAAGGGAAGGAAAGATGGAATTATTGCTTATCAAAGAGGGGTTTCCTCTCCTGAGTTTTCTCATTTTTCTCCCCCTGGTCGGAGCTGTTGTCTTACTGTTTTTCCATGGACAAACTTTTGCCCGCTTCTGGGCGTTACTTGTTACCGGGGTAACTGCCGTCAGCTCGATTCCCCTGCTCATAAGTTTTGATAGCAGCAGTACGAAGTACCAGTTAGCCGAAGCCTACTCGTGGATTCCACGGTTTCACATCAACTATATTGTCGGTGTAGACGGCATTTCAATTCTTCTGGTCCTTCTGACAACGCTCATCATGCCGTTTTGCGTACTGGCATCCTGGAAGTACATCCAACAGCGGGTGGCACCTTTTATGTTTTGCCTGCTGGTCATGGAAACCTCCATGATAGGCGTGTTTGTGGCGCTTGATTTTGTCCTGTTTTATATTTTCTGGGAATTTATGTTAATCCCGATGTACCTGCTGATAGCTGTTTGGGGTGGTCCACGCAGGGTGTACGCTTCGATTAAATTTTTCCTGTACACCCTTGCCGGATCAGTCCTTCTTCTGGTAGCCATCATAGCCCTCTATCTCAAGTCAGGCAGTTTCTTTATCCCTGAGATGATGTGGCAACCGTATTCACTTACCTTTCAGATTCTTGTATTTTTAGCCTTTTTCTTGGCCTTTGCCATCAAGGTACCGATGTTTCCTTTCCATACCTGGTTGCCTGCAGCTCATGTGGAGGCGCCGACCGCGGGATCCGTTATCCTGGCATCGGTCCTGCTCAAAATGGGAACATACGGCATGCTCCGCTTTTGCCTGCCCATCACACCTGATGCCACCTTCCTTTTAGCAACACCCATTCTCTGGTTATCGATAGCCGGTATTATTTATGGTGGTTTCACTGCTTTGGCGCAGCAGGATATGAAAAAGCTGATAGCCTATTCTTCGGTAGGGCACATGGGGTTCGTCACCCTGGGGATCTTCGTTCTTAACACCCGCGGAGTTGAAGGCGCAATTTTACAAATGGTCAATCACGGTGTAACGACCGGTGCTCTCTTTCTTTTAGTGGGTATGATCTATGAACGCACCCATAGTCGGGAATTGGCCCTGGCAACGGGTGTGGGGCGGTATATGCCTTGGTTTGTCACACTGCTGACCTTTTTTTCACTTTCCGCTTTCGCCTTTCCTGGAACCAATTCGTTTATCGGTGAATTTATGGTGCTGGCCGGGGCATTCCAACACAACACTGCATTGGCCCTGGCAGCTATCCCGGGTGCCGTGCTGGCCGCTGCCTATATGTTGAGGATGCTGCAGAAAATTGTCTGGGGAGGAACAGCTAATCCTGATCAATCGTATCTGACCGATCTCGGTGTTCGGGAAGTGGTGGTGCTCACGCCTTTCCTGCTGTTTGTTTTTTGGATAGGGTTGGGACCGCAGCCCTTTGTTAACCTGATCCATGGATCGGTAAACCATTTACTTGAACAGTTGCAGGACTGGCAACAACACCAACAGGTAGCCAGTGTGCTGTGGCATTGATGCATTCCTTCTGTTTTGGGTTTTCATATCCATTGATGATCGGACCGCTGTCAGCGGTTCAGGTTGAGGCAATACGTTGCAAGGCATATATATGACTATCTTTCCCGAACTTGTTCTGGCCACTGGCGCGCTGACTCTTTTTCTGGTCAGTCTTGCCAAGACACCTTCTGAGCGACTGTCCTACGCAGTGGCTTTGGTGTTTGGCACGGCAACATTCGTTGCGACTCTGCTTTCGTTTCACTCCCAGGGGCTGCTGTTTTACGGTGCGTATGCTGTTGATCAGTATTCGCAACTGTTTAAGGTATTAATCGCTTTTTCCCTGCTCATCAGCCTTGGTTTTGTAAAAAATCTCAAAGGGGTAAGTATAGACATCCATGCAGAGTACTATCTGTTCCTTCTGCTCTGTGTACTCGGCCTGATGATGCTTGTAAGTTCGGTTGAACTTATTGCGATTCTTGTGTCATTGGAGCTCTCTTCTTTTGCTCTCTACCTTCTGGTTCCCATGCGGGATGATCGTACCGGTCTTCGTATGCAGATGGAAGCCGGTATGAAGTATATTCTGTTTGGTATCATGGCAACCGGATTTATGCTGTACGGGATGAGCCTCCTCTTCGGCCTGACCGGTACCACCTATCTGAAAGACATTTTAGTCTTTTTGGGAAACAGTCCGCCTCAGCCTGTTGTGGTGATTGCCATTCTCATGGTTCAAGCCGGCTTTCTTTACAAATTGGCCGCATTTCCCATGCATTTTTGGGTACCGGATGTGTATCAAGGTGCATGCAATGCGACTGCCGGTGTCATAGCAACACTCCCTAAATTTGCAGCTGTAGCCCTCCTGATTCGATTTTTTATTCTGCCGACCGGTTATGCACCAATGGTCGTGGAGTTGCTTGCTGTTCTGGCTCTGTGTTCGATGTTTTACGGGAATCTCTGTGCTCTGGTACAAAAAGATTTGAAGCGGATGCTTGGATTTTCAGGCATTGCCCATGCCGGTTTTATCCTCTTGGCACTGCTGACCCTCAAGGCTGAAGGATATGGCGTGGCGATTTACTATATTGCCGGTTATGTACTGATGAATCTGGCCTGTTTTCTGGTCATTAATCAGGCTTCTCAAGGTGGTGAGAATGTACGGATTGATGATTTAAGCGGATTGTACAAACGACAGCCAATGCTTGCGTTTGTGCTGGCCACCGGGTTGTTTGGATTGGCCGGCATACCCCCGTTTATCGGCTTTATGGGCAAGTTTCTGGTGTTGACCACTGTGCTGCGTGCAGATCATTTACTTGTGGTCTGTTTGGCTGTAATCAACACCGCCATTGCCATTTATTACTACCTGTCGGTTGTCAAGGTCGTCTATACGGTTGAGCCTGAGGACAGACCAGCTATTGCGGTTGGACCGATGGTGCAGCTCAGCGGTATTGTTTTGGTCATTATGATCACGCTGCTTGGTGTTTTCCCGGGAAAACTTGTCGATTACGCCAGTACGGTCGTGCAATCGTTACATTGATGTATCCTGGTGAGGGCAGAAAAAAGGGAAGCCGATATGTACCGGTCTTCCCTTTGATCTTGAGTATAGTGTCGGTTGTGTGTTCAGGCTGCCAGGTGCTCCAGGCCGGGAGCTGGAAAGCCGATACAGAGACGTTGCACAGCTGTTGCAGTTTCCTGTTGTAATTGAAGGTTGGATGGATCGGCTACAATGGCATCGATCCATTTGCCGATCTGCACCATCTGCTCTTCCTTGAACCCCCGTGAAGTCACTGCAGCGGAGCCCAAGCGTATGCCGCTTGGATCAAAAGGCTTGCGCGTATCGTAAGGAACAGCATTGTAATTAAGGACAATACCTGCGGCATCAAGTGCTTTGGCTGCAACTTTTCCGGTTATTCCCTTGTTGGTCAGATCGATGAGCATGAGATGATTCTCTGTTCCACCGGTAACGAGGTTGAACCCTCTGTCAAGCAGGGTCGCTGCCAGGGCCTGAGCGTTTTTGACAATCTGTTGCGCATAGAGTCGAAAGTCATCGGTTGCAGCCTCCTTTAGGGCTACGGCAATGGCTGCGGTGGTGTTGTTATGCGGACCACCTTGCAAGCCTGGGAAGACGGCCTTGTCAATGGCTGCAGCATACTCTTGTTTACAGAAGATCATGGCGCCACGTGGACCACGCAGTGACTTGTGGGTCGTGGTTGTGACCACATCAGCATAGGGGATGGGAGTGGGATGCACACCTCCCACCACCAGGCCGGCGAAATGGGCCATATCAACGAGCAGAAGAGCTCCACAGGCATCTGCGATTTTTCTGAATGCAGGGAAATCCAGGATACGTGAATAGGCCGAGTGGCCGGCAATTAAAATTTTTGGCTTGCAGCGCAGGGCTGTTTCGCGAATAGCGTCATAGTTAAGGCGGCCCGTGGTCTCGTCAAGAGTATAGAATTCGGCATTGAAATACTTGCCGGAGATGGAGACCTTGGCGCCATGCGTAAGATGGCCGCCATGGGGAAGGGCCATACCGAGAATTGTGTCACCGGGCTTGAGGAAGGCGAGGTAGACTGCCAGGTTAGCCGGAGATCCGGAGTAGGGTTGCACATTGACATGTTCTGCCTTGAAAAGAGTTTTTGCCCGTTCTATAGCTATGCTCTCAACCTGGTCAATGTACTGTTGGCCCTCGTAATACCGTTTCCCGGGATATCCTTCTGAGTACTTATTGGTCAGAACTGAACCGGTGGCCGCCATGACTGCAGTTGATACATAATTTTCAGAAGCAATGAGACGAATTTTGTCCCTTTGGCGTCGTTCTTCCTGTTCAATCAGATGAAAGATTTCAGGGTCATACTGTTGCAGGTTATTCATAGAGTCTCCTTCGGTGTTTCTTACTGAGCGACAAACACGTTTTCCTGCTCTTGCAGGAGCAGGTTGTTTGTACGGATAGCATGAGAGTACAGCAGTACATATATCTAAGAAAAAAATCGTACTATACTCAACCTTCCGGTTGTTGAACAGTACAAAAAATGGTCGCTGAATGGACCTTTTGTTGACGGCAGGTTTTTGCCCTCGGTTCTGCAGGGGGCTGATTTTTTTGATATACTGCTTATGCACTTGGAATTTAACCGATAATCGAGTAACTTCAGCCTTTGTTTTGATTCGTACATATTCTGTCGTTCTTGCCCCACTCCGATGGACGGGACGGAGGAAATGTACGCAGTTGCGTGTATCAAAAAAGGAGAAAGGGCTGCGTGTTGTTGTTTGCCGAAAAATGAAGCATCTGTAATGGTTGTAGCGTTGGAATGGTAATGCAGGGAGTCGAAAGGCCCCACAAATCAGCTGAAGAGTGGTCGAGAGTATGGAGAAAACAGCCTTGTTTTGTTATGGGACTTTACAGTCTCCACTCGTGATGAAAGTTGTAACCGGTCAGCCCTATGAGGGCCGGGAAGCCACATTGATTGATTGGGCAAGATACCGAGTTCGTGGTTCAGAATATCCCGGGATTGTGCCGCAAGAGGGTTCTCTTGTCTGCGGCAAGCTTTATTGGGGATTAGATGAGCAGGCAGTTGAAAAGCTCGATGCCTTTGAAGGTGACAAGTATGAACGTGTGCTTGTCAACGTTATCCTGGCTGATGGCAGTAACCAGCAAGCCTATGTATATGCTATCCGGCAGGACTGCCGGACAATGCTCTCAAATGACCCCTGGGATTTTGATCGTTTTTTGCAAAACGGGTTGGAGAGGTTCATTCATTGGTTTGTTGAAGACCGTCGAGACCTCTTTGACAGAGGAGACCTCTAGCCGCTATTTTCGCGTTCAGTACTTTTTTTAAAGACAATAGCACCCGGTCGGCTGTGCGCGGGATGGCGTTCTGCTTGGGGGTACACAGTCGTGCTCAATTCCCCTTATGCCCATCGCATCAATGGTCTGTGGCGGCTGTCATAAGTTTAAGCTGTTTTTCCGGCGGCAGGTCAGGATTCGCCAGATAAAGGGTAACGACCCGACCAATAGACTGCACCAGGTCAGCTCCAGTGATGTCAACCAGTTCCTGTGCCGCAACTTTTCTTTCCACAGGGCAGTTCTGCCCAATTTTAACCTTAATCAACTCATGCGTCTTTAAAGCAGCCTTAAGAGCCTGGCACATGGTGGGTGAGAATCCCTCCTTGCCGACATAGACAACCGGGGCAAGATGATGGGCCCGGCTGCGCAGGAATTTTTTCTGTGCACTGGTCAGTGCAGATGGTGCAGTCGTTTTGTCATGCATGGCAAGATCCGTTAGTATAGTAAATGTCCACACGCACTTCAGTTTCAGAATACAGCCATTACCGGTTGATGAATGTGCGGGTCGTTTTTGCCAGGTCTGTACTCTATATTGTCTTGTGGAGCTATAACAAATGAGCTCAACAGACGTCACAGATCGATATTACCGTGCTGTGCATTCACTTTTTTTTGAGAAAGAGAGGTCTGTCTTTTGAGAGCACGAGTTGCAATCTGCTGACAGAGGCGGGGAAAAACCAGGTTGTGGAAAGGAAGAACCGCATACCAGTACAGGTATCCCATAAGACCGTTGGGCACAAAACCAGCAGTTTGTCTCAGCGTCTCCTGTTGAATATCAAACTCCAACCACCCTTTTCCCGGGAGCTTCAGCTGGGCCACCAGGAGCAGCCGTTTGTCGGGAATGAGGTCTGCAACCTTCCAGAAGTCCAAAGCATCGCCGATGCGCAGATCGTAATTTTTTCTTCGTCCCCGATTTACTCCGTATCCGCCGACGATTTTATCCAGCCATCCCCTCAGGTTCCATAAAAATGAATAAGAGAACCACCCATTTTTACCACCAATACGTGTCACGATGGCAAAGACCTGTTCCGGCGCTATACCGGTGATGGAGATGGTACGGACATCGTAGAAGATTTTTCGGTTTGTGGTGAGGGGTTTGTCGATATCACAGACAGGGCCCGGGGTGGAGTCACACCAGCGGCTCAAAACATGGTCCTTGTGTACTTCATCAAGAGCCTGGCGTATCGTCTCTGGAAACGGGTGAAGTCTGATCTGGGGAAAATACTGGTTGGCAGAGGTGTTCTCATCCACTGCTTTTGCTTGTAATGCCTTAATGAGTGCAGCTGCTCTTTGATAGGAAACCCGTGTCAACAGCATGAGCAATGAGGAGCTGAGGCGAGGAGCAGAGGGAAAGCCGGGTAAGAGCCGACAACGGATCCCCATGACCTGAGCCGCCTGGCGCAGCATCTCCAGAAAGGTTATCTGAGGAAGCCCGATGTTAACCGTTACGTTTTCATCCGGTGTTACATCAAGAGCCGCATTAAGATAAGCAATAACATCTTCTACCCCTATGCACCGGGTTTTGGTTGCTGCCCAGCGGGGCATGACCATGGCAGGAGTTTTTTTCACTAAATCGTGAAGTATTTCAAAGCTGTGACTGCCGGAGCCGATGATGATACCTGTCCGCAACCAAAGAGTACGAATGCGGTCTGGACGGCTGGAGAGTATTTTACCCGTCACAGTATGGCTTGGTATCTGTGAAGAACCTGATCCATGAGCCTCAAGGCCACTCAGGTAGATTATCTTTTTAACCCCCTGGGTCAGGCAGGCACGGAGAAAATGTGTGGCACTGATCTGGTTGAGGTGACTGAGTCGGCGGTTTTCCTCTACCGGTTGTACAAGATAGACAGCGGTATGAACCCCGGTGAGAGCGTGTTGTAAGATCGGTAAACTCAACGTGTCTCCTTCGATTATATCTACATCAGAAGAGGGGTGTTGAGTAAACTTTTGAACATGACGAACCAGCAGGCGCAGATGTATATCAGGACGGGTTCGCAGTATTTTTTCGAAACGTCGTCCAATATAGCCGGTTGCTCCGGTGAGAAGAACGGTACGTTTCATGGCCGATGTGCTGGTTGCCTGTGTCGACCGGGTGTGGGAAATATGGCAATCCCTTCAGAGACACTGCAATCATACCCTGTTGACGAAAAATGCAGAATCGCGAGCTGAAAAGATCTCAATTCATTGCTGACGGAGGATATGTAAAGTGCGCGTATCTGCGGCTGGGATTACCCTTTTTTTACAATGAGCTTGTTGCCGATCTGCACAGTTGTACTGCTGAGTCTGTTCCAGCTGCGAAGATCTTGAGGAGATGTTTGAAATTTTTTGGCGATGCCCGACAGGGTGTCACCCTGTTTGACCACATACCAGGTGTTGGGTATTTTTTTCTGTGGCGAGGATGCGACAGATTTTACCACTGGTTTGAGTTGTGTTTTAGCAAGACCAGCTTTTGGGGTCGGTAGGGAGGCTTGTTTGTGTGCCGCCACCTTGATGTTGGTCGCTATTTTTGCAACAGCAGCGTTCTTATGGGCAACAGAAGGAGAACCTGCTGTTTTTTGCGGGGCAGCTGTGGAACGCAGGGTGATCTGTTGACCCTGTTTGACAATGGTTTTTGCGTCAAGTTTATTTAAAGCGAGAAGGTTTTTAAGCGGGATCTGGTGTTTTTTGGCCACAGCTTCCAGCGTATCGCCGGATTTCAACGTATAGGTGGTTTGCTGTGGCTGATTGCCTTTTTTACCGGCAATCGCTATGCGTCCAACAGGTTGTTGATGTTTTTGAGCCACAAGGTATTTGGTTGACGTCGACGGGATACGAAGCCGGAGCCCTTGTGGAAGCCGGGAAGAACGGAGATTGTTGGCCTTGAGCAGTGCTGTTTTGTTGGTGCCATACTTTTTGCAGATGCTGGTCAGCGTTTCATTCTTTTTAACCACATGGGTGATAAAAACAGTGGTCGTCACTGGTTGCAGTTTATTGATATTCGCGGCAATTAGTTCTTTGGTGCCGACAGGAATGCGGAGCGTGTACTTTTGACTCGGCGGAGTCTGACTTTTTCGTAACTCGTTGTTTAAAGAGCGCAATGTCTTTACCGAGGTATTGGCGGTGGCGGCAACGGCATCAAGGCTGACTCCGCCCGGTACACTGATGACCTCATATTGAGTGGGTTGCATGTACTGCGTGTTCCTGAAACCGTACTGTTCCGGATTGCGCGCAATGATGATGGCAGCGATCAGTTTGGGAACATAGCGTTTGGTCTCCATGAAAATACCATCGGAAACAGCGACCTCCCAGAAATCTTTGGCATTGTGGGTCTTCATGGCATTGCCTATTTTACCCTCGCCGGCATTGTACGCTGCAACCGCAAGATGCCAGTCACCAAACTGATTGTACAGATTGGCGAGATAGCGCGTGGCCGCCTTGGTGGCCTTTTCCGGTTCCCGGCGTTCATCCACCCATGAGTCGATCTTGAGTCCGTATCGGGTGCCCGTACCGGCAATAAATTGCCAGAGACCGCAGGCATTGGCCGGTGAGTAGGCCGAGGGATTGAAACCCGATTCGATCATCGCAAGATAGACGAGATCCCGGGGTAGACCAGCCTTCTTCAGTTCCGACTCGATATAGGGTTGGTAGATGGTGGATCGGGCGAGCCACTGGCTGAAATAATTTCTCTGTTTGCCTTGAAAGAGTTCCAGGTAGTACAGAACCTGTTTGTTGATGGTGATGGGGAAATCGTATCTGGAGGGATCAATACCGAACTTTTCGGGAGAATAGTTTTGATTGGCTCCATACTCCCACATACCGGGTTTATTCAGTGCTTCAAGTTCTTCGAGGGCGGTTTCCTCGGGCTCTGCCGGCTCGACATCCTCTTCTTCCACATCATGTGATATATCTGTTTTGCCGTAATTGCTGTACGACTCAACCGGTGCTGGAGAGTGCGTGGTACAGGCTGAAAAGGAAAGTGCAAGAAACAGGATCAAACAGTGCGTCAGCAAAGTGGTCGATGTTTTCATATGGAATAGTGTGATGTATGCAATGAATTATGCTGCATTTAAAGCGATATCATTTTGATCTGATTGCTGTTTGAGAAAAAGTACGACGTTTCTATTTAACTTTTCACCACAAGAATGACAAGCAAAAGTCTTTGTTTGCGTTGTTTTGTTTCTTTTTTCCGCCTTTTTCACACTGCTCTGTTTTTTGTGTACTTTATGTTTTCCGATTTTTCGATTGCAAATATTAATGAAATGATTATCAACCTATCCCCGGTTTTTAATGAGGAGAGTTCTGTTAAAAGATGAATTTAACGTGAATGTCACTGGCTGTTTCCGCAAAAATCTTATGTGGAGCCACTCTGTTCTCAGTACAGGGAAGAGGGTGTGTGGCCCGAGCTGTGTGTTAACCTGTCGTTTGTTTGCGACGGTAAAAAAAACACCCTTTTTTTTAGGAACATGCTACAACTTCTCGCGTTGTGTGCATGAATAGAAGCTTGCAGCACGTTGACGATACTTTTTTGGATCGTGTGGAGATTGTATCAGTCAACTGCACAAGTGAAACATATTTTTTTAACCTGTATGCTGAAACTCATAAAGTACTGCTGTGCTCTCTTTCTCTTTCTGCTGATCCTGCTTGCTGCACTTGGAGCGGGAAGTTTTTATTATTTTATTGTTCTGGCACCGGCACCGGAGACTGAAGAAGCAGCTATTAGTGAAATTTTAGGTCGGGAAAGCCCGGTCTATTATCGTGACGGACAGACGAAACTAGGGGTGATCTTCGAGGGGATTCATCGTCAGTACGTGTCGTATGAAGATATCCCCAAAGCATTTGTCAGTGCTTTATTGGCCGCTGAAGACAAGCAGTTTTTTCACCATGTCGGTTTTGAAATATCTGGAATCATCCGGGCGTCGATTGCCAATCTGAGGGCCGGTCGGGTAGTGCAGGGGGGGAGTACCATTACCCAGCAGACCGCCAAAAATTTATTTAAACGGGAATCACGAAGCATCAGGGCCAAACTGAAGGAGCTGGTGTACGCCTTGCGGCTGGAGCGTAAGTACAGCAAGGAAAAGATCTTTGAGTTTTATACCAATCAGTTTTTTGTCAGTGGCAATGGCCATGGGCTTGGTGTTGCTGCCCGATATTTTTTTGATAAGGAACCGGAAGAGCTCACATTACTGGAGTGTGCGTTTATCGCCGGCAGTGTCAAGCGGCCCAATTACTATAACCCTTTCTTAAAGAAAAATTTGGCCAATGCTGAAGAGGTCCGGCAGCGTATCGACGAGCGTGTCCGTTACGTTCTTGATCAGATGCGTAAAGAAGGCATGCTCAGCGAGGCTGAGTACACCTCTTTGCAGACAGATGATCTTGTCTTTAAGCAGGGGAAGATGGGATTTTCTCAGAGCACGGCAATGGACCTGGTCAGGGAAGGGGTGGAGACGCCATTTATTGCCGACTCTCTTGAGGAGAACGGTATTTCAAACATTTCCACTTCCGGTGTCCGCATTATCACCTCATTGGATCCGGAAGTGCAGCACAGTACCATGCAGGCTTTACGAAAACATCTCTCTCAGCTTGATGTGCGTTTGCGGGGGTACCAGCAAACGAAAGTGCAAGCCGAGTACAATGACATGGAATACCGGGGAGATGAGGATGTCAGTCCGGGTAACTTTGTTTTTGGTTTGATCGCTGCTGTTCATGATGCCAGGGGTAAAGAACCAGAGGTCCGCGTGCACTTTGATGATGGTCGCCTTGAAGGTCTGATTGACGCAGCGGGATTGACGCGTCTGGCCAATGCCTATGCCATGTATACGCGGGGTGCCGGTACAGCGACGATGGTGGACCGTAAAGCGCTCGTGCGCCAGATGAAAGTCGGCGACAAGGTGTATGCCAGTGTCCGCGGTCGTGTGGAAACTGGTGGCCTGCTGCTTGATCTTGAGCGATATCCCAAAGTTGAGGGAGCGGCTTTTGTTGTCCAGGAAGGAGCGATCAGAGCCATGAGCGGCGGCATGTCGAACCTCAATTTTAATCGGGCGACAACTGCCAAACGGCTGATGGGATCAACGTTTAAAACTTTTCTGTTAACTGCAGCTCTTCAGATGGGATGGAGTCCTGTAGACATGATCAGTAACAGCCGGCAGACCTTTGTCTTCTCTAACCGGCCTTATTCACCCCAACCGGATCATAACAGCCCGTTTAGTTCTGTATCACTCAGCTGGGCCGGCGTTACCTCTGAAAATGTCGCTGTTATCTGGTTACTGTATCACCTGACTGATCATCTTACCTTGCCTATGATCCGGGAATTAGCGGCCAAAGTGGATATGGCTCCTCGTGTGGTGAATGGCAAAACCGAAGATAAACAGCGTTATCGAGAGAGGATTCGTGATTCCTTTGGCATTACCATTTCACGTCAGTACCTGGATTACGCCGCCTATGCCGGAGCGGTTCGGGCGTTGCAGCCGGACTTTATTTTTGATGGTCGTGAAGAGGAGTACAATCAGCTGCAGCGCATGCGCTTTGATGACTTTCATGCCGCCCGTTCGTTGATTCCGGCTCTGCAGGCTTTTCGTACCGATCTTGCCTTTTCCGGCCACCGTATCAATCCGGATGTCATTTTTGAAGATCCGGAGTCGGCTATGGCGATGAGTGGTGGGCAGATGGCGCGTACCGGTGGCGGCCGATATGTGTTCACCCTGCGCCAGAACTTACCGGATCACTGGGTACCGGTCAGCCCGGCTGAGCTTATTGATCATCTGACTCTCCTTGATGCCGCCGACCTTGACACATTCTGGCAGGATCAGGTTCTGCTCAACGGCACGGTCACGGCAACGACTGTGCAGCAGGTTGAGCAGCAGTTGCACGTTGAACGGGGGAAGTTGGGACCGGATACGCTGTACTCATTGGATGTGTTGGCTGAAGTGCGTGATTTCAGAGTGATGCTTGGCCTGCAGTATTTAGTGCAGTTTGCCAGGGAGTGTGGTGTCAACAGCAGGTTTGAACCGGTTTTATCGTCTCCGCTCGGATCGAATGTGGTGTCCTTGTCGGAACTTACCCGTATGTATGAAACCCTGATTACAGGTTTTCGCTACGATTCGGCTGATGCCTCCACATTAATTCTGGCCGAACTCGACGGCAAAGTGGACCCTGACAGTGCCGCCATCATTGAACGGATCGAAACACCGGAAGGCCGGGTTGTCTACTCACGACAGGCGCATAAGGTCAGGGTGGTGGATGCGAAAAGTGCTGCCGGCACAGCCAATATTCTCCAGAATGTCATTTCGTACGGCACGGGAAGATATGCCCTCAATCATGTAAAACTGCGCAGTGATGCTGCTGATCGCAACAGGTTGCTCGGGAAATCAGGTCAACCCTATCCGCTGCTCGGGAAAACAGGGACAGCCAACGAGTATCGGAACTCCGCCTTTGTAGGGTATGTGCCTGTTCTCAATGCGGATCAGTCCAGTCTGGTCCTCGATGGAGGGTACACTGTCGGGGTGTATGCCGGATATGACCATAACGCCCCCATGGTGAGAGGGGGATTTCGGGTTACCGGATCAGTGGGGGCCCTGCCGGCATGGAGTGCCATTGTGCAGAGTCTGTTGGAGACAGAGAAGATAGCTGATCGAATTGATATTGCCGACCTGGCTTTTAATGGCCTGACATTGCAGTATCCAGAGGTGCAACAGGTGTTTCTGCCGGTTCTTCCGCGCCAGGGAGGGGCGATCAGAGGGACGGCCGGGCTGCGACAGACAGCTGCCCCAAAATATCCGGCAAGCCTTTGTTTTGGGAGCGTGGATGCTGATGGTCGTTTTAAGCCGAATCGATTATTCATGCCCTATTGGAAAAATCAATAAAGTCAAAAAGAGCTGTCAGTCATCTGTCGTTGTATCGCCTTGATGTACGGTTTTTTTTAAGAGCAGAGGAGAAAGCGATTGTCCAGTCAAAGCTTATTTGCTATCTTTTCTGCGCAGCGGCCATGGTACGGTTGCATCATCCCAGGCGGGCCGACAGTGCAGACTCTGTTCAATCGTTTATGGTAACGGGTGTTGCTGTTGATAGTGACTGCCCGGTTCAATGATAAACCATTGATAAAAACAGCTCTACCCAGCTCCATGAATTTTGGCAACAGTGACAGTGCGTCTGATCTTTCATCTACTGTGATAAGCGAATCATGAAACATGCATCTTGTTTAATACCCTTACGGTTGGTCATCGCCATCGGCACCTGCGTACTTGTTCTTGCCGGTTGTGCAATGGATGGGGGAGTGGTGGATCCTTATGATGCACGGGCCCGCCGGGAGGCGGCCGGACAGCAGGCAGGGGCCGGCCGGACAGAGGCCGAAGCTGCACAGAGGGACGTGCTGACGCCGGTGATGAGTTCGATCAACAGCCGCATCAGAGCCAGTGAAAAGAAGATTGAGGAATGGAAGGACATTGAACAAAAAACCGCCTCTATGTCGCTGCCGCAGGAGAAACTGAACCGGATTGATGAGTGTCGCTCGCACCTGCAGCACATTTTACTTGAGTACACCTCCCTGAAGAAGCAGCTGCAGGAGGAAACCCAGGTTGAGGCGGCTCAGGTCTTTGCCGGCACCTCTTTACTCCGGCTTAATCAGCAGGATATTGAATATCTTGAAAGTGGCTGTGTGAAATTTTTAACTGAGCTGAAAGCAGCCGGCCAACCAATGGTTATCCAGCCTGACCCCCAAATTAAGGCTGCCTATGAAAATCATGATTATGACCAGGTCATCAATCTTTACTCGAGGATTGCTGCAACCCCGGGTCAGATGATGGCTGCGGAAACAACGTATCAGTACGGTCAGGCTCTTCTTAAAAATTATCAGGAAGTGGAGGCGAAACGGGTTTTTTCTGATCTGTTGTCCGGGATTCGCTCACAAAAAGGGCAGGGTGAGCTGCAGTTGTATCTGTTGCAAAAGGTTGCTGATGTGAACTTCAGTTTAGAATCTTTTGATGAGGCCCGTAAACAGTATGAGGAACTGATTCAACTTTCCATTGAAAAAGGTGCAAGCCGTGATGAATGGGCTGGTCTGCAACTTGCCGCACTGCAATCATCGGCGCTGATGGCGCCTGAATTTAAAGAGTATATCGTACTGCTTAAGAGACACCTTGCCTTTGTTCCCAAACGTGATGGGTACAGTGTTGCTGAACTTGCGGATAAGTTTTTGCTTGCCTATCCGGCATCAACACTGACAGCAAACGTCAACCTTATAAAACGTTCCACTCGAGAGCAGTTGGATGCCTGGTTGAGTCAGGGTGTCAGGCGGGTGGAAAGCCAGGTTGAGGAACGAAAAGCTGCTGATCTGCCGGTGGTTCCGGATGAGCAGGGAACAACTGCACCAGCCCCGCAGGAAAAACCGTTTATTGGTGCTGCGGGTTCGGCTGCGAGTACACCTGTTGTTGACGGCGGTGGCGAAAAAAATCTGCAGGAGGAGTACGATCGGGGGGTTGCCCATCTGCAGGCCAGGGAATATGACAAGGCGATTGAATGCTTCAATCGACTGCAACACACAGCTTTGGAAGCGCAGGCCCGACCTCACATGCAGGAGGCTTCTCGACTTGCAGTCCAGGATGCACGGCAGAAGGCTGCGGAGTTATTCGTTCGCGCCGCCAACAGCCGGGATACGGATGAAAAGCGAAAGCTTCTGCTGTCATCAAGGGATCTGTTGCAGGGTGCTCTGGTCAAATACCCGCAGTCCGGCCTGACCGACAGGGTACAGAAGAACCTTGTCCGGATCGAGGCTGAGCTGCAAGCCGTTGGGACTGGTTTGACGCCAAGGCCGGTAACCAGCGGTGGTGCTTATGTCCCGTCGAGCTCTGGAACCGGCGGGGGAGGTGGAACTCCGCCGGCATCACTGTAGAGCGTTTTCACTGTCAGGTGCAGGTAAGCAACTGTTCGACGTGCTCAAATATACTTTTTTCGTTTGTCACTGTCATCTCGTACATGCTGCTTAGCCCCCGGGCCTGCTCTTCGTTCAACCCGGCGACACAGAGAAGAAAGTGCTCCGGTGCCATCTGCATCCGGCTGCGTAAGCGTTGCAGTTTGTCGAGGTCGCGACGAAATTCTCCGGACTTGCATTCGATGCAAAGAAGGATGGACTGGTTGATCAGAAAAACAGCATCCAGCTCATGGGTATCTTCATTGGCAAAGCGGATGTTCATCCGTCGTGTTCCGGAAAACGGCAGCTGTTTTTCCTGGAGTATGTTTGCCAGTTTGATAAAAATAAACCACTCAAGCCAGGACCCCTGGAAGAATTGAACAATAGCCGGTGAGGTCTGCAGGCTGATATGGGCAATTTTTTCTTTTTTCTGGTAAAAGTACTTGGCGATAAAAGAGTACGTGTACAGTTGTGAAAAGAAACTGGTGATTTTCTGAATATTTTTCTGGCTTTCCTGGGCAAGGGGGAAATTGAGGTTGGTATATCCCTTGGTATGAGCTCGTCTGATCTTTTCACCTATTTTTCCGAAAACATCATACTCATTGCCTAGTTCAAGGGCGACTTCATCGAAAAAACCGGTGGTATCGAGTTCTTTCTGATCTACAGAGGCCTGCATCTGTTTTTGCGCAAACCAGTCGACTATCGGTGCGTACTGTTCGCTGGTTGCCAAAACTGTGGTGTTATGAATATCGATATCCTGCAGCGAGACATACTCTTCGCCCGGTCTGTCAACCACCTCCATCTCCAGGTGATCAGGTGGGCTGGTTGACTGACGCAGGGCGGCCAGTTCTTTTTGCAGAACCATAATCTGCTCAACGATCTTCTCGATGAAGAGGAGGGTGTCGTAAATTGGCGAGACCTCCCGGCACTGTGGACACTTTGCCTGTTTACCGATATGTTCCTGTGCAACTTCACGAAGATGTCCGCAGTGTCTGCAGCGAAAAAGAGCCATATTGCACCTGCCCGGTAAAAGAGATGTCTGATTTTGATGGATATAGATTTCTTTAAGCACAGGCAGAGTTGCGCTGTTAAATAAAATGCAGATCCGGTTCTTTATTGACCGGTCATCCCGCAACTTAAGAAATTCACCTGGTTGACAAAGTGAGCTGAGTCGCTTACTTCTGTGACAACTTCTTTGACAGACAGCAGTTGTTGATCAGGGAGGAAGGAACAGGAAGGAGAAGAGAATGGAAACGATCCAAATAAAAAAAATCGATTGCAACGGGTGCTCTGTTCACTGCCTTGAAAGCGGTCCAACAGACGGACTGCCGGTTGTTTTGTTGCACGGGATGAAATTTCAGGCAGAGACATGGCGGGAGCTGGGCACCATCCAGGCGCTTTCTGCATTACAACTCCGTGTGATAGCATTGGATATGCCGGGGTTTGGCAAAAGTCCGGACTGTACGCAAGAGCCCGCAGAGATCCTGGTGGAGGCGTTGCAGCAGTTGGGGGTGCAACAGGCTGTTTTGATCGGCCCGTCCATGGGGGGGCGAATTGCTCTGGAATTTGCCATGGCGCATCCGCAGAGGATCACCGGCCTGGTTCTGGTTGGTGCGGTGGGTGTGGAAGAAAATAGAGCCCGGCTGGGTATGATCACGGTCCCCTGCCTGATTGTCTGGGGTGAAGATGACCAGGTGTCTCCCCTTGCCAACAGTGATATCCTGCTCAGCGAACTGCCGGACGCCCGCCGTGAAATAGTGGCCAAAGCGTCTCATCCCTGTTATCTGGATCAACCTGCGCATTGGCATGATCTGCTGCGTACCTTTTTCACCACTCGGTTTTCTTGAGGATGCTCAGCAGTACGTTCATGGGAAAGACACTGATTATTGCCGAGAAGCCAAGTGTTGCCGCTGATATTGTCAGAGCGCTTCCCGGTAAGTTTACCAAGAGTAAAACCCATTTTGAGGGTGACGAGTATATTGTATCGTTTGCCATCGGCCACCTGGTTTCCATTGCCTATCCCGAGGAGATTAACCCGGAGTACCAGAAATGGAGTCTGGATACTCTACCTATTCTTCCTGAAGATTTTCCTCTGGCTGTTTTACCGGAGACCAAGGCACAGTTTAATGCCCTGACCAAACTGATCCGTCGCCGGGATGTGGATGTGATCGTCAACGGCTGCGATGCCGGTCGTGAAGGTGAACTGATTTTCAAGTATATCCTCAAACAGGCGACCAATCGGTCGCTTGGACACAAGAAGATCAAGCGTTTATGGTTGCAATCCATGACCCTGGACGCCATTCGCGATGGGCTGGGTAAACTCCGTGATGACGCTGAGATGCGACCGTTGGAAGACACGGCGCTGTGTCGCTCTGAGGCTGACTGGTTGATCGGTATCAATGCCACTCGGGCTCTGACCTCTTTTAATTCCCGCTTCGGTGGTTTTCGTAAGACTCCCTGTGGTCGTGTACAGACACCGACCCTGTCGCTTCTCGTCAAACGGGAATCTGAGCGTCGTGGATTTGTGCCACAGACCTACTGGGAGCTGCACGGACATTTCCACTGTGGTGGAGTTGACTATACAGGTGTGTGGATTGACCCTGAGTATATCAAGGATGAGGAGCAGACCCACGGTCGCCGCAACCGGCTTTGGCAGGAAGAGCAGGTTGCAGACATTATCCAAAAATGCACCGGTAAACCGGCGCTGGTTGAGGAGACCAGTAAAAAGTCAACAAAGGGCGCCCCACCGCTCTACGACCTTACCCTCCTGCAACGGGAGGCCAACAACCGTTTCGGTTTTTCCGCTAAAAACACCCTGGCCCTGGCTCAGGCCCTGTATGAACGGCACAAGCTGATCACCTATCCGCGAACAGACAGCCGCTGCCTGCCTGAAGACTATCTGGCAACAGTGAAAAAGGTGGTGCATCAGCAGCAGAACTGGCAGTATGGGCAGTTCGCCACTGAGATGCTTGCTAAAAAATACCTTCGCCAGGATAAGCGGATCTTCAATAATAAGAAGATTTCCGATCACTTTGCCATTATACCGACCACCGGTTTACCTAAAACACTGTCCGAACCTGAACAGAAGATTTACCAGATGATTGTTCAGCGTTTTCTTGCCATCTTTTTTCCGGTAGCAGTGTATCATAACACCCGGCGCCTGTCTGTGGTTGAGGCGGAGACTTTCCTTACCGAGGGGAAAATTCTGATAGAACCGGGATGGAAGGCCATCTATGGATCGGTCAGCGAAGAGGGTGACGATAAGGAGCTGCAGGCATTGCCGCCGGCAACCACGGTACTGTGCCGGGAAATCGAACAACAGGAACACCAGACCAAGCCACCGCCACGCTTTACTGAAGCAACGCTGCTGTCAGCCATGGAGAATTCCGGAAAAATGGTTGAAGATGAGGAGCTGGCAGAGGCCATGAAGGAACGTGGCCTGGGGACTCCGGCTACACGTGCTGCAATCATTGAAAAACTCCTCAATGAGAAATACGTTGTCCGCGAGCAACGTGAGCTCATTCCCACAGGCAAGGCTTTTGAACTGCTGAATTTGCTGGAAGCAAGGAATATTGATGTACTGGCTTCACCGGAGTTGACCGGTGAGTGGGAATACAAGCTGAACCAGATTCTGAAAGGCACCATGACTCGCCCACAGTTCATGGGCGAAATTCGCCGGATGACAGCGGATATTGTGGATAAGGTCAAGCAGGGAGGGACTGAGAAGCGTCGGGAGGCCGACTTTTCTCCAGTAGCCGGCCGTCGGTTTTATGAAACGATCTCTGCATATGAGTCAGAGGACAAAGAGCTTGTCATCCGCAAGGTACTGGGCGGGCGGGTGATGACGGAAAATGAGATTCTGGCCCTGGTCAGGGGAGAAACCCTGGGGCCCTTCACTGATTTCCGGTCAAAGAAAGGGCATCCGTTCACTGCTTCGATCCACCTGGCTGATTTTAAGGTGCAGTTTCTCTTTGCTGATTCCACAGCTGAACTTGACCTTGAGGCAATCCGCGATCAGGAGCCGTTGGGGCTTTCACCCATTGATCAGTCAAAGGTGTTTGAAACCCCGATTGGCTTTTTATCTGAATCGGCCCTGGGCGGAGATCAGAAAAAGGGTTTACGCATTGCCAAGGTTATTCTTGGTCGACAGCTTGATGCACAGCATATCAGGCAACTGCTGACCGCCGGCAGGACCGGATTGATCAGCGGGTTTATCTCGAAGAAAAAAAGACCTTTTGATGCCTTTTTACTTCTTGATAAGAAGGGCAAGCTGAGTTTTGAATTTCCACCCCGCGGTTGGAAAAAAGATGCCGGACAGAGAACGGGGAACGAATCTGCCCCGTTGTAATGCAAGGACGTGTCTCAGACATGCAGGCGACCGGCTTTACCGACGAACTTTACAGAATAAAGGATAGATGAAGCATCTCAAGAAAAAATATGCTGATAAAGAGGGCAGGGAGCTCGTCGCTGTTTGCACCCGGATTGCGCTGGAAACAAAGGCGGAAGATGTGATGGTGCTGGATGTACGCGGGCTGGCATCTTTCACGGATTACTTTGTCATTATGAGCGGTCGATCCACTCGCCATGTGCAGGGGGTGGCTGAGGCGATTGTCGGGGAGCTGCAGACCAAGCGCATCAACAGTAAGAGTAGTGAGGGGTTGAATGAGGGGCTCTGGGTTCTCCTTGATCTTGGTGATGTGGTTGTTCATATTTTTTATCATGAAAATAGGGGCTTTTACAATCTGGAAGGACTGTGGCACGATGCTCCGCGAATTGATGTGGAAGCACTGCTCACTGTTCAGGCTTAACAAGAAGCAGCAAGAGAGGTAACCATGCCCGTCCCTGTTCCGATTATCCTGACGATCCTTGATGGCTGGGGGATTGCGCCCCCAAGCTCCACGAATGCGGTCTCTGTTGCCAAGACTCCGAATATGGACCGGTTGAGCAGCTCGTTTCCGATGACGACCCTGACAGCTCACAACGGGATGGTCGGGCTGCCTGAAGGGCAGATGGGGAACTCTGAAGTCGGGCATTTGAATATCGGTGCCGGTCGGATCGTATACCAGGATTATACCCGGATCAACCGTGCGGTTGATGCAGGAGAATTTGCTGCCAATCCGGTGTTCAACAAGATACTGGACGCAGCCGGGACCGGTGGGGGATGTCTTCATCTCTGCGGCCTGGTATCCGACGGGGGGGTGCATAGCCATATACGTCATCTGATCGCTCTTCTTGAACTCGCTGCCGGTAGGAAGGTTGAGGTTGCGGTGCACTGTTTTATGGATGGCCGTGATACTCTGCCCACCAGTGGCCTTGATTATATCCGGCAACTGACTGCAGCCATGGCGCGTCTTGGTCATGGCCGGGTGGCCACCGTTTCAGGGCGCTATTGGGCCATGGATCGTGATAAGCGTTGGGACCGTGTGAAAAAAGCCTGGGATGCCATGGTCAGGGGCGAGGGGTTAACGGCTGTGGATGCGGTGACCTGTGTTGCAGATGCCTATGAGCGGGGTGAGACCGACGAGTTTATTACGCCGACGGTGCTGGTGGATGACCGGGGAACGCCTGTGGGGCGTATCAGCAGCGGTGATACGGTATTCTTCTTCAACTTCCGTGCTGACCGGGTTCGACAACTCTGCCATGCCTTCAGTGATGTCGATTTTTCCGGTTTTGATACCGGTGCTCGACCTGCCTTGCGATTGCTGGCCACCATGACCGAGTATGAGGCGGACTTTACCTTTCCGGTTGCCTTTCCGCCGGTCAGCCTGACCCACATCCTTGGTGAAGAGATCAGTCGTCATGGGAAAAGACAGTTACGGATCGCTGAAACCGAAAAGTATGCCCATGTCACCTATTTTTTCAACGGCGGCAATGAGGAGCCCTATGCAGGTGAAGATCGGGTTCTCATCAATTCTCCCCGTGATGTGGCAACCTATGATCTTAAGCCCGCCATGAGTGCGGTGGAGGTGACTGACACACTGCTGCGCGTACTGACCGAGCAGGAAGTGGCCGGTACACCCTATGATCTGGTGATCCTCAACTTTGCAAACGGGGACATGGTCGGTCATACCGGGGTTATGCAGGCAGCAGTGGCAGCCTGTGAAACTGTTGACATCTGTGTCGGCCGGATTGAAACCTTTGTTCGGGAGCGCGGTGGGATCATGCTGATCACTGCTGATCACGGGAACGCTGAACAGATGGTTGACCCGGCAACCGGGGGGCCGCATACCGCGCACACCGTCAATCCTGTCCCGTTCATCGTGGTCGCTGATGGCTGTGCAGGATGCCGGCTCCGTGCCGATGGGGCATTGAAAGACATTGCACCGACTATCCTCGCTCTGATGGACCTGCCGATTCCATCAGAGATGGGAGGCGAACCACTTCTTCTGCCCCGTTGCTGCCGTTAAAAGATCGCTGACCAGTCCACTGGGGAGTTGATTCAATCTTACAGAGAGAAACACTATGCGCTATATCAGTACCCGGGGCGGTATCGAGCCTCTTGCGTTTCAGGATGCCGTCATGATGGGGCTGGCCCGGGACGGTGGTCTGCTTCTACCACAGACGCTGCCGACAGTGGGTAATCAGGTGGTGCAACGCTGGCAGCAGCTCCACTATCAGGCCCTGGCCAGGGAAGTGCTGTCCCTGTTCATCGACGATATCCCGGAGACTGATCTTGAGGATCTGATTGACCGGTCCTATGCCTCTTTCGCACATCCGCAGGTGACGCCGATCACCCAACAGGGGGATCTGTATATCCTGGAACTCTTCCATGGCCCTACGCTGGCATTCAAGGATGTGGCCCTGCAACTGCTGGGCAATCTGTTTGAATATGTGCTGGCCCGCCGCGGCGGTTTTATGAATATCCTCGGCGCCACTTCCGGTGATACCGGCAGCGCCGCCATTGCCGGAGTGCGCGGCAAGGCCAATATCAACATCTTTATTCTTCATCCGCACGGTCGGACCAGCCCTGTTCAGGCGTTGCAGATGACCACTGTTCTGGACCCCAACGTGTTTAACATCGCGGTACGCGGCACCTTTGATGATGCCCAGGGGATTGTCAAGGCCATCTTCAATGACCTTGATTTCCGCGATCAATATCAGTTGGGAGCGATTAATTCCATCAACTGGGCTCGGGTTCTGGCGCAGGTGGTGTACTATGTGTTTGCTTACTGCAAGCTGTCCAGACTGGGAATGAAGAGTGTTGATTTCTCGGTACCAACAGGAAATTTCGGCGATATATTTGCCGGTTATATCGCCCGTCGGCTGTTGCCTCCCGGGTGTATTCACAGGCTGATCCTGGCAACGAACGCCAATGACATCCTGACCCGGTTTGTCACCAGTGGTGATTATTCCTGCAGTCAGGTCCAGGCTACCTTCAGTCCATCAATGGACATCCAGGTGGCATCCAACTTTGAGCGCTACCTGTACTATTTCTTGAATGAGGACGGGGCAGCGGTCAGGCGGTCGATGGAGAGTTTTGTCGCCTCGGGTCGACTTGATCTCACTGCAGATCGTCAACGGATAGGGCAGGATTTCAGCTCCCGTTCAGTGTCTGAGGAAGAGACCATCGCCACGATACGTGACTTTTATAGTGAACATCATTATCTGCTGGATCCGCATACGGCGGTCGGTGTCAAAGCAGGACTGGAGTTGCGCGATCCCGGCCGGCCGGTGGTCTGCCTGGCAACGGCACACCCGGCGAAATTCGGAGAGGCGGTCTCTTTGGCCATCGGTAACGAGCCGCCGTTACCTCCGGCGCTGGCTGAACTTCAAAAGCGTGAAAGTCGCTGTGTGATCCTTGATGCACAACAGGATACCATCAAGGAGTATGTTGCCGCCAACGCTCTTCACTGATACCCGGACTGGACAAGGGGGCGCGCAAGAATGATAGACCTGACCGAACATCAGCAGCAGGTTGAGTCGGCTGTTGCATTTATCCGTTCCCGTATCAGCGAGCCATTTGAAGTTTTAATTCAGCTGGGCACCGGTCTGGGCGAGTTGGCCAGGGCCATGCAGGTCGACTGCTCTTTGAACTACGCGGATATTCCCTATTTTCCCGAGGCCACGGTTGCCAGCCATGCCGGTAATCTGGTGGTCGGTACTTTAGCCGGCAAACGTACCGCTATTCTGCAGGGCCGTTTTCATTACTATGAAGGGTATACCGCCCGTGAAGTTGCCTTTCCGGTACGGGTTCTTGCCTTATTAGGGGCCTCCACGGCCATCATCACCAACGCCGGCGGTGGCCTTAATCCGACCTTCCAACCCGGCAATATCATGGTGTTGAACGACCATATCAACCTGCTGGGGGACAATCCGTTACGTGGACCTAACATCGATGCCTGGGGACCGCGTTTCCCTGATCTGTCCACCCCCTATGATCCTGAACTGTCACAACTGACCATGAAACTGGCCAGTCGGCTGGGCCTTGAAGAGGTGGTCAGCGGAACCTATGTCTGCGTTCCCGGACCCAGTCTGGAAACACCGGCGGAAACCAGATTTCTGCGCATGATCGGGGCTGATGCGGTGGGTATGTCTTCGGTGCCTGAAATTCTGGTGGCCCTGCATGCCGGAATGCGGGTACTGGGGTTATCGGTGGTGGCCAATGTCAACGATCCTGATCACTTTCAGCCGATTCTGATCGATGATATCATCACTGCTGCGAGCAGGGCTGAACCACGTTTGCAGCAGCTGATTGTTCAGATTCTGGCGGAGCTTACTCCATGAGCGCACCAACTGCTGACCTTCTCCTCACCGGCCGTTTCGTTCTGCCGATGGATACGAAGAAGACCGTTATTAAAGACGGGGGAGCGGCTATTGGTGGTGACACTCTTCTTGCGGTTGATACGACTGCAGAGCTGCTGAGGCGTTATCCTCAGGCAGAGGTGCTGCACGAGCCGCACGGCCTGATCATGCCCGGACTGGTCAATGTCCACACCCACGCCGCCATGGCGCTGTTCCGTGGCCTTGCCGACGACTTACCGTTGATGCAGTGGCTGCAGGACTACATCTTTCCGGTGGAGGCGTCGTTGACCGGTGAGCTGGTCTATCAGGGCAGTCTGCTGTCAATCTGCGAGATGATCCGGTCGGGCACCACCTCATTTTGTGATATGTACCTCTTTGCCGATGAGGTGGCGCAGGCAGCGGCAAAAGCAGGTATCCGGGCCTGGGTCGGCGAGGTTCTCTATGATTTTCCTTCGCCAAACTATGGGGAATCGGCAAACGGTCTTGCCTGTACGAAAGATCTTTTTGCCCGTTGGCGGAACCATCCCCTGATTACCGTCACTGTTGATCCCCATGCCGTGTACACCTGTTCGCCCGACTTACTGACAGAGCTCGGAGGGATGGCTCGGGATGAGGGGGCACTCTATGTGATTCATCTGGCGGAAAATGCGGAAGAGGTGCGCATCTGCCGGGAGCGCTACGGCTGTACCCCTGTGGAACATCTGGAGGCCCTTGGATTGCTTGGTCCGCATGTGGTGGCCGATCACTGTGTGATGTTGACGGCAACGGAGATTGCCCTGCTGGCGGAACGGGGCGTCAAGGTGGCGCACTGTCCGGAATCGAACCTCAAACTGGCTTCAGGGATTGCTCCTGTCGCTGAGATGCTGGCAGCCGGCATCACCGTCGGCATCGGCACTGACGGTAGTGCCTCGAACAATGATGTTGATATGTTCGGTGAAATGAATACCGCTGCCAAGATCCAGAAATTTCGATGTATGGATCCGACCGCCATGAGCGCAGATCTGACCCTCACGGCTGCAACCAGCGGCGGGGCTAAGGTGTTGGGTGCTGAAGCGTGCATTGGCAGCCTGGAACCCGGTAAAAAAGCGGACTGTATTGTGGTCGACTTTGATCAGCCGCACCTGACCCCTGTCTATCATCCGATCTCCCATCTGGTCTACGCCGCCCGGGGTGCCGATGTCCTGCATTCGGTGATCAACGGTCAGGTAGTAATGCGCAATCGGGAGCTGCTCACCATAGATGAAAAGGCGGTCCTGGCTCACGCTGCTGAAATCGGCGCTAGATTTCGCAGGCTTTGTAATGGCGGTTGACAGACAATCCGGCCAAATGGTAGTATCAGCTGCCATACACTCCTAATTATACGATACGAGGTGGTACCATGTTTGGACTCGGCATGCCGGAGTTAGTTGTTATCCTGGTCATAGTTGTCATCATTTTTGGTGCCGGGAAATTGCCGGAGATCGGCAGTGGTATCGGCAAGGGAATTCGCAACTTCAAAGAGGCCACCAGGAAAGACGACGAATCCAAGGTCATTGAAGAAGACAAAAACAAGGAGAGTTGAGCAGCTCCCCCATACTCTTTACAAAAGGTGACCGTAATGTTTGGACTTGGTACCCCGGAACTGATCGTTATACTGCTGATAGCCTTTGTCCTCTTTGGCGGCAAAAAGTTACCCGAAATCGGTGCCGGACTGGGTAAGGCCATCGGCTCCTTTAAAAGAGGGCTGAACGAGGTAGAGGAGGCGAAGACTGATCTTATCAAAAATCTGCCCGGGGCTCAGGAGGTCGTCAAAGTTCAGGAGACCATCAAGTCAGCGAAAGATCTGACCAGGCTTTCCAGTAAGTAAACAGCCTCTCCCCTCTCTTGAGGCACATTCCGGCAGCCTCGTCATGATGGAAGATGAGGCTGACCGTGATCTGCACTTTGGACCAGATCAGTCGATCAGTCCCAAGGCCCGGTATGTGAGTCGGCCGGCAATGCCATCTGCTTCCAGGCCGTTTTCCTTTTGAAAATCCCTGAGCGTTGCTTCAGTCTTGGGACCAAAGCGACCATCAGCTCTGAGGCCAAGAGCCTTCTGCAGTTTAACAACCCAGGGGCCTTTATCTCCCCGTCGCACAGTATCATAGTCTGCCTGCGCAGGAATTTGCTCGGTTTTGTCGACCTTTTCGTCGCTCTCCGGGTCGTCGCCGGCCATGGCAAGGGCGGTTTGTCGTACTTCGGCCACCCGTCTGCTCCATCCTCTGCCGAATGTGTCAAAGGCAGGTAGTCCCTTGAGGAAGGAGAGGCGCCTGTCACAGAGCGCGGTGATAATGGTTGCCGGATCCTGAGAGGTTATTGTCTCCAGCGTGACAGGACCAATAACACCGTCCTGGTCGGTATTGACCACAGACTGCAATGTTTTAACGGCCCGTCCAGGGCCGGAGTTGACGGCAAAGTCAAAGACAGCGTAATCAACACCGCGGGGTAATGCATCGCAGCTACACTTGTCCCAGTAACCGGTCCGATAGATGTGAGCAAGTTGTTCTTCGGTGATGTGTTGCAGATCGGACACTGTTTTCTCGGCACCAAAAAACCGGCGAAAAGTAAGCAGCGTGACACCTTTCATCGTGGCCCCGCCGGGATCCCTGGGGTGGTCGGTAAATCCGCCTTCATGAAGTAGAACATTGTGCAGCGATCTGGCGAAATTTTCTTGCATAATGCCTCCCCTTATGACCTTTTCGATGGTTAAAGGTTAATTGTTCTGCTGGTTTTCCTCCCTGGGGCAGTCCGTACCCCGGGTTGTTTCGGATGTGTCTGCTTTTTTGAGATATGCCCGCAACTGCTCAGTTCTGGCCTTGGTCATGGTAGTTAATTCGGCAGTTTCAAGAAGAGGGGCTATGCTCCCATCTTCGGCAACACCGGCGGCAAAGACGGCATTCTTGTCGCGAAAGGCAAGCCAGGCACGCTGACTTGCCTGCAGCTGTACCTTTCTTCGCCCGTTCAGTTCGGTTGTGAGTTGTCGGTAGACCCTGTTGAGTTCAGCATCAGCCTCCTGATACACCCTGGTGGCACAGTGCATCATCTCTGCCGTGGAAACAGCGCGCGAGCAGTCCGTATCGGTGCCAGCCGTACCTGCGATCAGTCCCAACGGCCCTGCCAGGAGTATTGCCGACAACAGTACGAGAATGTAGGTGGTTTTTAACGACATAACGCGTTGTCTTTTGGGTTCCATGGGTGAGTCGGCACGAGGAACCTTGCCTGAGACTTTACTCTCCAGGCTCGTGCGCTTTATCCCTGCTCTTCTGCCGTCTCTATGGCGCGTTTAAACCGTTCGGTTGAAAGACGCAGTTGGCAACCAGGGCAGCATGTACCCGGTTTTTTGAACCAACTGACAGGATTGGTGATTTTGATACCGCATTTGGGGCAGGTCACGGTGATTATCTTGTCGTCCATCTTTGTCATCCTCCTTGGCAGAAAGAAAAAACCTGATAACCGCAGTACGCTCCTTGATCGTTCTATTGGCTAGATGCAGCCGGTGGTAAGGCCGTCTGCAGCGATGGAGTATGGTGAACTGTATAAATGGCACATTATCGATCATTTTAAGTTGCGTCAAGTACGATGGTACCGTGGTTTTGTTTCTGATCAGCTACGATATACTTTTCCGCAGACAGGATGCAGATATCAGCTGTCTCTGGTACAAAAATTTCACAACAGCGGTCCTGCCGCCATGGACCGGGAACACGTTTCGTTCTTCATCGGCCTGGATTCAGGCACAGTGACCAGCGCGTATCATGGACTGCGGGTGGCTTTTTGTGCACCGATATGATGAGAAAATCCGGTTATTTTTTTTTGAAGCGGAGCAGCACCTGGTAATTTTTGGTGTCCAGATCCTTTGGCAGGACAGCACTGTCAGCGACCAGCAGCGTCAACACCTTGCCCTTGAACGGATCCTGTCGTGGTTGCCGACGTCGTTCCTGGCCGATGGGGCCGATGACCCGTTGGCGGGGGTTGCGGATATGCAGGAGTTCGGCCGTGATGAAGCTGCTGCCGGTGCCGGGTTTGCCGGCCGGCGGGCCGAGAGGTTCAATGGAGCCGATGATGATATCCACCATGATGTGACCTCCTTACAGGATGTGCATAGAGAGAGGGTTTGTTTGGGAACGCGTTGGAGCTGCCGGACAGTGTCTTGTTGTACAGTTAACGAAAAGGCGGACAGGAGGGGTTCGCTTGACTCGTATCATAGTGGAATACACTTGTTTTGCCCAGCTCCTTCTGCAGACCAGACCGCTTGACTTGACAGCCTTGTTTACGACGTGGCTTCAGCTTTTGGGCAACCCTTTTTGCCGGTGCCGGAAAACAGAAAACGCTGTTCAAGATTAAGCAGGGTCTGTTTCATGGGCAGGCCGCCGCCAAACCCGGTCAACCGGCCTTTGGCACCGATCAGACGGTGACAGGGGATGATGATGCCCAGCGGGTTGGCGTGGGCTGCACCGCCAACAGCCCGAGCCTTGTTCCGGTTCCCGATCCGCTCGGCCAGCTGCCCATAGGTCATGGTATGGCCGTAAGGTATGGCACAGAGCTGCATCCAGACCTGCTGTTGAAAGGGTGTGCCATGAATGGAGAGCGGCAGGTCGAAGGTGTGAAGGCGACCGTCCAGGTATGCCAGAAGCTGCCGGCCGGTTTCCATGAGAAGCGGATGGGTTGTGATATCAACAGGTGATGTCGAGACAGGGGAGGCTGCCTCATCGGGGAACAGAAGTCCACAGAGACCGGTTGTATCAGCCTGCAGGGTGAATTGACCAAGGGAAGTGGAGAGAACGGTGGTGCTCAACATGACTGGGTATACCTTACAACTGTTGAAGTTCCGGAGGTGCTGCAGCCAGAGATCGTGCCCTGTCAGTGCTGTTGCAGCGTATCTTTCTTGATGTGACCATCTTTGATCAGGGTGTGTAATTCGGTAAGCAGGAGGTCTTCTATAATCGCCTGTTGGCGAAGAACAGTGTTTGCCAATTGGTAGAGAAGGGCAAGGGACTGTGGAGATACTCCCCGGAGGATGTGCGTACAGTTGTAGTTGAGACAGAAGATGGGTTTGAGACGAAACTGACAGCCGTATGGACCTAAGAAACCACAATTCTCCGTGCTCTGGTGATCAAATGTCACCGGAATGCCCATGAGCAGGTTCAGCAGAATCTGTATCACATCGCAGTTGTCTGCCATGTACGCGCTGCAGCAGCCACCGCCCGCACCGGCGGCACAGCGGCTGCAGAGCTGCCCGAGCCCCATGGCCTGCATATGCTGTTCCAGAGCCATGACATGGGGATGTACTGTGGTCAACGCTGAGGCTGACTGTGACATCAGTGGTAATTGATCGTCAAAAATCGCTTGCAGCCTGCGGGCAATGATCAGCTTCTCGTCAGGGCTGCCGTCATACAGACTGGAAAGGAATAAAGTGTTCAGAAGAGTCATAATACTGTGTTTAGTGGAGAGCATTGAACATGAACTGTTTCCATACCGGAGCCGCTGTCTGGCCCCCGGTTTCGCCGATACCAAGCGGCATGCCGCGATCGTGACCAAACCAGATGCCGGTGGTGAGATCACCGGCCGAGCCGACAAACCAGGCATCAATATGGTTGTCAGTGGTTCCGGTCTTGCCGCTGGCCCCATGTATTCCAGCCGCATTTCTTCCTGTACCCCGCTGAATCACCTGGGTAAGCGTGGTGTGCAGCCAGTGGGCTGTTTCCGGTGCGAGAACCTGTTTTGCCGGCGGTTGCGGCCAGGGGGTGAACTGCCCTGCCTGTTGACTGACCCGGGTGATACCCACCGGCGCATGGTAGACTCCCTGATTGGCAAAAGCGGTGTACGCGGCGGTGAGTTCGAGCAGGGAAACCGGGGCGGTACCGAGAGCCAGACTGAGGTCAGGGGTCAGGGGGGCACTGATGCCCAGTTGTTGAGCAGTTGTAAGAACCGGCTGTACGCCGATCTTCTGTATGAGACGGACAGCCCCTACATTGCTGGACTGAATGAGTGCTTCGGCAAGTGAGATGGAGCCGCGATATTTTCGGTGGTCATTGTGCGGCTGCCATGATTTACCGTCGCCTCTGTTTAATGTGATGGGTGTATCGCTGACAATGGTTTTGGGCGAAATGCCGTGGATCAGCGCCGCGGCGTAGAGGATCGGTTTGAATGCCGATCCCGGCTGCCGGTTTGCCTGGACTGCCCGGTTGTACTGGTTGTCTGCAAAGTTTATCCCGCCGATCATGGCCCGGATCCGGCCGCTGCCGGTGTCAAGTGTCACCAGTGCACCCTGGGGTATGGGGTCACCGGGGTGTCGCTGGGCAACTGTAACGGCCCCTGCCTGAATCGCCCGGGCAGCCTGTTCCTGCAATTGGTCATCAACGGTGGTGGCCACGTTCAGTCCCTTCTGATAAAGATCGGCTTCCGTATAGGTGTTCAGCAGCTGACTGCGCACATAAAGCCCGAAATAACCGTTCAATGCCTTTCGCCAGTTACCGGCAAGGGGGATTCCCTGTTCATAGGCGCTCCGGGCCGTGTCAGCGGTGATGATACCGTCTTCAGCCATGCGGTTGAGTACGTAGCGTTGCCTTGTTCGGGCAGCCTCAGGTTGTTTTATCGGGGAATAGGTGCTGGGCGATTGCGGCAGGCCCGCTAAAATTGCAATCTCTGTCAGGGTGAGTTGTGCCGCCCGTTTGCCGAAGTAGGTACGGGCCGCCGCTTCAACCCCATAGGCGCCTTCACCCAGGTAGATCTCGTTGAGGTAGATATACAAGATCTCTTCTTTTGTCAGTAGCCTCTCCAGCCGAAAGGAGAGCACTGCTTCGGCCATTTTGCGCAGGAACGTCTTTTCCCGGTTGAGCAACAGGGCCCTTGTCACCTGCTGCGTAATGGTTGAACCGCCCTGACTGCGCCGTCCGGACCGGAGATTGTTAAACGCCGCTCGGGCAATCGACCATCCGTCCAGTCCCTCATGTTCCCAGAAACGACGATCTTCAGCCGCAACAAAGGCCTGAGGGAGCAGGGGCGGGAGGCTGCGGTACGGAACCAGGATCCGGAACTCTTTGGCAAGGGCATCAATGGGACGATTGTTTCTGTCAAGGATGAGCGTTGCCACCAGGGGTTGATAGTCGTCTACCGAACGGATGTCAGGCAGGCCCATGAACCATGCCAGTACCGTACCGATCAGCACTATGATCACTGCGGCAATGGTCAGCAGCAACCCGGCCAGATGATGCTCGTTCAGCTGCCGGCCCTGAAAGATCGGTGGCTGGGCTGGAGGTTCTGTTTGTGCTGAGGGTTTGGTGGACAAGAACACGAAGAAACAGTACTGTAGAATTCATACTCGATACGATCCGGTCTGTGGCCGTTGCTCGGCCACAGGTCAGGGTCGACACTTTCTTGCAGTTGTTACCATGATTTGAGTATTTCAGCATCGCTAAAGCAAAACGAATGGTTGTAGCCCTTGTCACACATACGAATTCTTGCAGATCATATAGCCAATCAGATCGCAGCCGGTGAGGTGGTGGAGCGACCGGCTTCGGTGATCAAAGAACTGGTGGAAAACAGCCTGGATGCCAATGCCGCCTTTGTTGATATTGAGGTGAGGCAGTCGGGAGGTTTTCTGCGAGTCACCGATGACGGTGACGGCATGGGCAGCGATGATGTCCTGTTGTGTATTGAGCGTCATGCCACCTCCAAGATCCGCGATGAGAAGCAGTTGAGCGCTCTGTCCACCCTGGGTTTTCGGGGTGAGGCCCTGCCGAGTATTGCATCGGTCTCATGGATGGTCATTCTTTCCCGGCAGCAGGACCAGGAGCTGGGGACCAGAGCCGAGATCCGCCATGGTGTCCTGCGGAGTGTTCACCAGGATGGATGTCCCCGGGGCACGACAGTTGAAGTGCGACATCTGTTTGGGAATGTGCCGGCTCGCAGGAAGTTTCTCAAGTCTGTGCGCACTGAAATGTATCATGTTGAAGAGGTGGTGCGCAATCTGGCCCTGGCACATCAGCATGTCGGCTTTACGTTGAAGATTGAAGGTCGAACCGTACTCAATCTCCTGCCGGATACCGATGTGGAGCTGCGAGTACGTGAGATCTTTCAGTACCAGGGACCGCTGTTGCCGATACCCCCGCAGCCGGCTGATGCAGAGAGCACCATGGCGGTGGAGGGCTACCTGTTGCTGCCTGAGACAGCCCCTGCCGGCCGTGCCCAGCTCCGACTTCTGGTGAACGGCCGACCCGTGCAGGATGGCATGCTTCGTCATGCTGTCAATGAAGGTCTGCAGGGCTTTCTGATGAAAGGGTATCGACCGGCCGGAGTTTTGTTGCTTACCATTGCACCTGACCAGGTTGACGTGAACGTTCATCCTGCCAAACGGGAGGTCCGTTTTCGTCAGGCAAATGTTGTCCATGGCATGGTTGCCGGTCAGGTGCGCCGTGCGATGAATGACTATCAGCAGCAACTGCGCACCAGTCTGTTTAGCCGTCCGGGTCCATCGTCGGATCAAGAGGCTGTTGAGCGTTCGGAATCTATCAATATCCTGTTGCCGTCATTTTCACAGCTCACCACCGCCGAGCCGGGTACTGCCCCATGTCTTGCCGTTTCGCCGCCACAGGCAAGGGTAGAGCATCAGACCAGCGAAACTGCTGCGCAGGAGACAGTACAGATCAGCTCTGAACCAACGGGTAGCTATGGAGGGCTCACGCTCATCGGGCAGCTGTTTTCGCTCTATCTTCTCTGTGAAAAAGACGGCCGGTTTATAGTGATCGATCAGCACGCTGCCCATGAACGGCTACTCTACGGGAAGTTGTTACAGGAGTTTCTGGCAGCACGTGTCCCGCAACAGAGCCTGCTGTTTCCGGTGACTATTGAGTTAACCCCTGTGCAGGCAGAGACTCTGGAGGAGCATGTGGATGAGGTTGCTGCCCTTGGGGTAGCGGTGGAGCACTTTGGCGGGACCACCTGGCTTGTCAAGGCAGTGCCGGCTTTAACCAGCCATATTGAGCCGCAGGGACTGCTGCGGGAAATCCTTGATGCCCTGCGTGGACCCATGCGGCAGGAGGATGGCCGACCGGTGCCGCCGGCAATTGATGAGCTGCTGGCCTCCATGGCCTGTAAGGCGGCAATCAAGGCGGGTAACCGGCTCCAGCCTGTAGAGATGCTCAAGTTGCTGGCCCAAATGGAAGAGGGGACGATCTTTTCGCATTGTCCCCATGGTCGTCCGGTACTGAAAACGTTTACTGCCCAGGAGGTGGAACGCTGGTTCCATCGTCATGGCGGGTAAGGTGCCTGAATATCGGTATCAGGAGTTCATCCTAGGCTGCTGCCCGCCGCAGGACCGTTAAAAAACGTGAACGGAGACGATCGCTGAGCAGAGCACGTTTGACCGGAGAGAGCCGGAGGAAGCCGCCGACCAGGGCACGCATGAAGGCCTGTGATCGACTGTTCGGATTGTCGAAAAGCAGAGTCTGCAGTGTGTCACGTTCCAGGGCCTGGAGGATGACCCGTTCAAAGGTGTCCTCCGGATGCAGGACCTGCTGGGGCCGTGGGTGGAGACGGAGAGCACCGGTGGGACAGCGCAGGGCACACACACCACAGCCCAGGCAGATGGACCTGATGTGTGCCTTTCGTCTGGGAGCGGATGCGGCAGTCGTCTCTGCAGATTCAATCAGGTCGATGGCCTCCACCGGGCAGGCCTTGGCGCATAGACCACAACCGGTGCAGGTGTCACTGTCCACTGCAGCAATGCAGCTTGATGTCACCAGAATACCCGGGTAACCGGTTTCTCGCACGCCCTGCAGCAGGTTGCAGCAACAGCCGCAGCAGTGGCAGATAAAACCGATATCCCGGCGTACATTGTCTGTGGACAGGGTCAAGCCCTGTTCCTGTGATCGTGCCAGAATTTCCCGCATCTCACTCTTGTCGATGGCTCTGGCAAAACCGTTTCTGATCATGAACGCAGCGCCAGACCCCATGGAGGTGCAGGTTGCCATCGGTGTCCGGCAGGGTGCATGGCCGAGATGGTGTTTTTCATGGCGACAGGAACAAAGGCCCAGGGAAAATTCGTTCTGCTCATCGATAATGGCCGAAGCCTTCTCATAATCAAGGATCTCAACATACTCGTCAAGGGCAGCCTCATGGGGTAGGGAGCGCATGATGGAGATCTGTTGCTGGTCGCCGAAGTTGGCGGCAACAAAGGCGGTATCTCCAAACATGTACGCCTGAAACAGCTCGGCCCACTGTTCTCTGGGCAGATCAGGGCCGGTACGCATCATGGTGAATTCAAAAAATCCGATCACCAGGGGGCTGACCAGGTAGCGGTACTCGTGACCGTCCCAGATATCGAGCACCAGTCCTTTTTTGCAGAGCGCCTCCAGTATCTTTTGCAGGGCACGCTCATCTGTTCCGGTGATGGCGGCGATACGGCCAAGGGTGGCAGGCCGGTAAGGGAGACGGATGATCAGTTCAGCCTCAGCCGGTGTGTAGAGCGAACGCAGCAGTTGTGCAAAAACAGGTGTCCACGGGGTACGGATCGGTGCCTGGTCAAGGCGCGCACCCAGACGGCGATACAGATCTTTGCCTGCAAGATGTCCCATACTGTTTTCTCGTCTTTTTTTCTTGTTGGCCGTGCCTGGAGATGGCTTATAATAAAGAGCAGTTACCAGATCCTGTAAAGAATTTTATTGCACTGGTCTTTATCGTTGCCGGGATTTGCAGCAAGTGTTGTCACGTATGTGTTTTTTTAGCCTGAGCGTATCACGTCTGCTGCCGGCAGTTTATGACCTGGTCGCCATGCAGCTCAAGGTGATTCTTTTTAAAGAGATCATGTTAAAGGAGAGGCAGTCTATGTGCCTTTTTTTAGCGATACGATCTGCAGCAGTGCAGATGTTTGTGTTGTGCATCTTCCTGATGCTGATGCTGTTTCTGCAGTCGCCGCTCTCTGCCTCCATTGCCGGTGACCCGGCACAACATGGGCTGAGAGTGGTCATGGACAACAGCTATCCTCCTTACAGCTTTGTCAACAGCAACGGGCAGGTTGCAGGCATACTGGTTGATCAGTGGCGGTTGTGGCAGGACAAGACCGGTGTCCGGGTGGAAATAGTTGCAGTGGACCGGCAGGCTGCCCTTAAAGGTATACAGGCAGGCGAGTACGATGTTCTGGATACTGTTTTTACAACCAAGGAACAGAAGACCTGGTATGACCTTGGTCAGGCCCATGCCCGTATTAACGTAGTCGCCTGTTTTATCCCGGAGATACGTACCATCACCACCGTTGAATCGCTACAGGGATTTGCCGTTGCTCTGAAACAGGACGATGCTGCCGTTAACCTCTTACGCGACCACGATGTCAACAACCTGGTGTTGTTTGACGGGTATGGGAAAATAGTTCAGGCAGCTAAAGATCACAAGATCAATGTCTTTGTCGGTGATGGTCCGCCGCTTCTCTATTACCTGCATAAGTACGGCCTGCAGAACGATTTCAAGGTGTCGGCACCGCTGACTGCCGGTGCATTTCATCGCGCCGTGCGCAAAGGTAACACCGGGGTGCTCAGCACAGTTGAGACAGGGTTTGCTTTGCTCACCTCGGAGGAGCTGGTGCATATCGATAGAAAATGGTCGGAGCCATCCCTTTTTGACAGGTTTTCGCTCTCGTCTTTTCTGATAGGTTTCGGAAGCCTTGGTTTGGTACTGGCTCTGTTTTTCCTTCGAAACCGATCGCTGCTGCCGATCGTGCGTCAACAGAGACCTGAGCCGGAGAAAAGTGGAGAAACGCTGACAGAAAGTGAGGTCCGGTACCGTGAGTTGGCTGAACAGGCCCTGCAACGTGAACAGGGTCGTCTGAACTTTGTTCTTGACGGCTTACGGCTCGGGTTCTGGGAATGGAATGTGCAAACCGATGAAACCGTATTCAGTCCGCTCTGGGCAGAACTGATCGGCTATGAGCTTGAGGAACTGCTACCGATGGACCATCCTTCCTGGGAAAGGATAGTCCATCCCGATGATGCTGCTCGTGTTCGAGAGGCTCTGTCCGCCTATGTGGAGGGACGGGCACCTGCCTATGACTGTGAATATCGGATGCGTCATAAAGACGGGCACTGGGTGTGGATCCTGGATCGTGCCCGGATCTTCACCCGCGACGGCAGCGGCAAGCCGATGTGGCTTTTCGGTGTTCATGCCGATATAACCCCGGCCAGGCGGGCTGGCGAGACCATGCTGGCCGACAGCGGGCTGCTGGCACAGTTTATCAGAAATTCACCGATTTATGCCTACATCAATGAGGTGAGCCCCACGGAAAGCCGGTGTCTCAAGGCCAGCGACAACTTTCAGGATCTGCTGGGAATCTCTCTTGCCGACATACCGGGAAAAACCATGACCGAGCTTTTTGAACCTCCGCTGGCAGATCAGATCACGGCAGAAAACTGGCAGGTCATTTCTCTGCGAAAAACCATGCAGTCGACAGATGTGTGGAAAGAGCGAACATACTCGACTATCAAGTTTCCCATTGTTCAAGGAGAACGAAGACTCCTTGGCGGGTATACCATCGATATTACGGATATTATTCAGACCGAAGCAGCTCTGCGGGAGAGTGAGGCCACCTTCCGTAACATTGTCCAGGCATCACCGATAGGTATCCATCTCTACCGGTTAAATGCAGATGAGGGGTTTGTCCTTTTTGGAGCCAATCCGGCGGCAGATCGAATCATCGGGATAAACAGCAGTCAGTATTTCGGCATGACCATGGAAGAGATCTTTCCCATCCTTCGCGGCACTGATTGTCCCGATCACTACCGCAAGGTGGCCCGTTCCGGCGAAACCTGGCAGGGTGAGTACGTGTTGAAGGCTGATGGTCGGATTGACAGAGCTTTTGAAGTACATGTCTTTCAGATTACTCAGGGCAAGGCAGCCGTGCTGTTTAATGAGATCAGTGCCCGTAAACAGGCGGAGGCGGAGCGGGAACGACTGCAGGAACAGTTGATTCAGGCTCAGAAGATGGAGTCAGTGGGACGATTGGCAGGTGGGGTTGCCCATGATTTTAACAACATGCTCAGCGCCATTCTCGGGCACTGTGAACTGGCAATGGGCAAGTTATCTGCACAACACCCACTTTTCAGTAACCTGCAGCACATCCGGACCGCGGCGGAACGTTCTGCCGATCTGACACGGCAGCTTTTAGCCTTTGCCCGAAGACAGCCGATTGCACCAAAGGTGCTTGATATCAACACAACTGTAGCCGGGATGTTGCAGATGCTGGAGCGGCTCATCGGTGAAGATATTCATCTGGTCTGGCAACCGGGCAATGTCGGGCAGGTGCGTATTGATCCCTCGCAGCTTGATCAGATCCTGATCAATCTCTGTGTCAATGCCCGTGACGCTATCCGCGATACAGGTACAGTCACCATTGAGACGAAAACGGTTACCATTGATCAGCAGCAGGACGGCAATCATTGCGAGGCTGTCCCGGGTGCCTACATCATGTTATCCGTCAGTGATGATGGGTACGGTATGGATGCGGCCGCGTTGTCCCACCTGTTTGAGCCCTTTTATACCACCAAGGAGATCGGCAAGGGAACCGGTCTCGGACTGGCGATGGTGTACGGTATTGTTCAGCAGAACAAGGGGTTGATCACCGTTGAGAGCGAGCCCGGACAGGGAACAGCGCTGCAGATTTACCTGCCCTGTCATGAAGCCTGTGCAGGTCAGCCTGTTGAAGATGCCGTCAATCAGGTTGCTGTCACCACTGGTAATGAAACCGTGCTGGTGGTTGAAGATGAGCCCATGATTCTTGAAGTCACCACCACCATGCTGGAGAGCCTTGGCTATACGGTTCTACCGATGCCTGGCCCGGTGGAGGCCATCCGGTGCGTTCATGAGTACTCTGGAACGATCCACCTGATGCTGACGGATGTGATCATGCCGAAGATGAACGGTCGTCTGCTGGCCGAGCGTTTGCAAACCCTGATTCCAGGGCTGCGTTGCGTGTTCATGTCCGGGTATACCGCCGATGTAATCGCCTATCACGGTGTGCTGGATGAGGGCATGCATTTTATCCAGAAGCCGTTCACCGTACAGGTCCTTGCCGGCAAGATCAGAGAGGTTCTGGCACACTAGCAGGCTGTTGATAAACAGGAAAACATGAGACAAGGGTTGTTTATTTGCCCTTTGATAGCTCTTTGACAGTGAGCCCTTGGCCGTTTGTTTGTCATGATGCGTTGCCGGTTTTCATCTTCC